>Ga0209611_10000817_pt1 | contig 49598 bp, 36 predicted proteins | sample S1TSphgellanicum_3_FD_187693 | JGI IMG/M metagenome (GOLD analysis project Ga0209611, IMG submission 187693) | Host-associated microbial communities from peat moss isolated from Minnesota, USA - S1T2_Fc - Sphagnum magellanicum MG (SPAdes) (version 2) | ecosystem: Host-associated > Plants > Peat... | reverse complement strand
ACACACAATGGCAGGGCAACAACAGCAAGGCAACAAGGCAACGATGCTAGAACAACAATAGCAAGGCATGAAAGCATGAGCAACAAGGTGCAAGAATGAAAGCAACAAGCAACAAGGTGCAAGAACGAAAGTAACCAACAACAAGGCACGAGCAACAAGGTGCAAGAGTGAAAGTAACAAACAACAAAGCATGAACAACAAGGCGTGAAAGTGAAAACAATAATAGCAAGGCATGAACAGTAAGACGTGAAAATGAAAGCAACAAATAGCAAGGCACGAAAATGAAAAAAACAAGCAACAAAACTTGAAAGCAACAAGGTGTGAACAAGCAAGCATCAGCAAACAAAACATGAAAGCAGCAAGGCACGAGCAAGCAAAGCACGAAAATAAGAAGGTGTGACAACAACAAGGTGTGAAAGCAAGCAAGGCAAGGGACGAAAGAATAGCAAGGTGCGAGAGCAACAAGGCACGACAATAGCAAGGTGCGAGAATAACAAGGCACGACAATAGCAAGGCACAAAAACAAACAAGGTGCAACAACAACAAGGCATGAAAGTAGGCAAAGGCATGATAACAAGCAAGGTGCGAAAACAAGCAAGGTGCAACAACAGGCAAGGGGCAATAGCAAGCAATGCACGAAACCAGGGAAGGTGCGATAACAAGCAAGCCACGACAATAGGCAAGGCGCAATAGCAAATAAAATGCAACAACAAGCAAAACACGAGAACAGGCAAAGCAACAAAAGCAAAAAAAAAAAGTAAAAACAAAACCAACAGCAAAAACATTAACAAAACAACAATGCTACAAGAAAAAAAAAACACCCACATTAAGGGGAATCACGAAACAACACCCTTTTATCTAGATTTTTAGGGTTTGAAGGAGCAATTGCAATGCGGCAACTCTAACCTAACCCTAAATTTTCAAGCAACTAAGCCCTAAAACCCAAACCCAAGTAAAGGGTTAGACCTTACCCAATTCTCAAGTTTCAATTTTTATTTTTTTAATCCGATTTTCACATCTAGTTCTCATTTGTGTGAGAACCAGTATCTCAATTTTCAATCAGAGAATCACTCAAGGTCATACCCTAAGGGGATCAAACCATGATGCCTAGTGATGCTCGAGTGATGCCCAAGGGTGTTTGTGATACCCGCCCAACAATGGTGTAAACCAATCCCACAAAGCCCTCCCTAATTTCTCATATGGATTTGGGATTCCAAATTTCTTGTGAGTTGTTTTGAGGAAGTGTAAAGCTTGGGAATTGTTACCATACCTTTTTACATCATCCATCATGGGTGGCCATAGATCTAGTTGGAACCAATTGGTGTATTCCCCTTTTATCTTTTGTCACTTGCCACCTTCTGCTTCTTCTTGCTTGATCCCCATGTCTAATAATAGCTTTGCAACCTACTCTCATGGCCTACCCACAACACATTTTTCCACTTGTTTGAAAATAGACTTGTTTGGTACATGTGCATTTACATTGAGCAACTCTACCTCATGTTTCAATGCAACCTCTTTTTCCTCACTTGTGACTCTCTTTAAGATTACAATAATGGTGTTTTGTTGGAATTTCATGTTTTCCATTTCTCAAGCACTTCAATAAATCCCTCCTAATAACTATCAAACTTTCACAAAAAAAACTTTGCAATGCACTATTGAATCTGACATTATTTTCACAATTTTTTTGCTAGACAAGGCATAACATTTTGAACTCACTAAGGCTTTAAACATCTTCAATTTTTGTAAACATACATATTTCAAGAAACAAAGGAAAATAATTGAAATGCACAAATGTAATTGTAACTATATATTGCCTTTCATCCACATCCAAATACATTGTCATTTTGACTATAGATATTAAATATATGCATTATTTTAAAAGGTCAATTTTTTATAATTAAAAAATAAAGTGCCAAATGAAAATCTTCAAAATAAAATAATTATTCGACAATGAAGTGTCGAAGCCACCAAGATACTACAATATTTCATCTTCAAAATGCAAATGATGATAAAGATGGATACCTATTGAGCCAAAAATTGAATGTGTGTCACATGTTGAGGTTGAAAATGACTCCACACCTAAATGAACAAAGATCATCATGGGACCCAATTGCTACAAAGTGGTGAATGAAACTTGAGCTTGTATTTTATGAAAATTGATGCCCAATATTTATGAGTATGGTGATAATGAATTAAAATAATGAAAAATTGGATTTTATTAGTTGTTACCCAAAGGAGTGTAAGTAACATAAATTCCATTTCTTGAAGCCATCTACCATTTCCATCCCCTCCCTCCTCCCCCCACCAAAAAAAGAAAACCATATAATTCACAACATTAAATTGCTAGTTCACTCTAGATAACTCCTCAAAATAATACAAACCACTAACTTCTATTTCCATCATCAAAAAGCACAAGAAAACATATAATTTACAACGTTAAATTTTTAGGTCACTCCAAACAACTCCTCAAAATAATTCAAACCACCAGATTTTATTTTCTCCTTAAAAGCAAACCATTTACTTTATCATGGTATCAGTTTTAAATAATCCTTAAAATAATGAAATGGTTTTTGGTGAAAAGATAAAGGTGAGGTGTTCAAAACTTATCATTGGAGGCTACAATCTGAATAATTTCAATCCTCATATGACAATATCAATAGTAGATCGTGAAAAACACAATAATTTCAAATATTGGACCCATCGGAGAGTAACCCTACAGTTGGGCTCTCACTTCATTGTGTACAGATGTTGTGTTTTTTTTTTGACCCCACCCAAACCAAGACTTGGAGCACTAGGTTTAGCCATTAGCCTAACCCCAAAGAAAACACTGCTAAGGGTCCCAGTTTCTTATCTTTTGAAGTTTTGAGGGAGGGGGGTGGGGAGGAGAGAGAATTTTCTAAAAAATTTAATAAAATCTAGATTATAAATTTTGTGGTAGAATTTTCTAAGGAAGTTCAAGTTTTTTTTTTTTAATGATTTTTTTCTAAAATTGAGATTTGTAACTAGGTAGAATGTATTTTTTGGGCACTTACATAATAGAGTCAATTCAACCAACTTAGTCTATGAAATTGTTTTTCCTATATTGATTTGTTCTATGGTAATGTGATTTTGTTTAACCAAAACTATCTATGAATTGTTTATAATAAGCAGCCCAAGTTTTTAACAATTATTCATCAAATTATGGTTTTCTAACCCCACATGTATTTTAAGGTAACATATATGCATGTATCCCATTCCATCAATGTGGAAATTATATCATTTTTTCACATCAAAAGAAAATGAGGGCTAACCATAAGTTTTTATTTCTGGTAATTTTTTGCCACTTGACCCCAAAACATTTTTAGGTCACCCCAAAAAATTGTGATATAATCTTACAATTGAAAAGTGAAAAACATTTTTGTGGAAAGAAAAGCCCAAATTTTTTTCTGATTTTTTTTCTTCAAAATAATTGAAATATCGTATTTAACACAAAATTTGAATACCTGAAAATTTGACAACTTCAAAACATAAATTTCTTTATTTTAAAAAAAAGGATCTAAATCGTAAAAAAATGCAAACTTGTGACATATGTACAAAACTACAATTAACAAACTATTTAATATTTTCCCTGAGCATTTCCATTTTGAGAATGGGCGCCTCAGGTCCCGGGCATAGCACTAGAGGTGAGCGTGGAGGTCCTGGGCAGGAGGCAATGCAGACGTCTGTGACCGGCCGGGTGCGGCCGAGCAAAAGACTTTGGATTTTGTGGGTGCAGCGGGGTTTTCTGGAAAATCTCGGGCCTATCTGCCTCTAGCGCGGAAGTTTGGATTCTGTGAGCTTGCGGGCTTTTCTGGAAAGTCTCTGTCCGATCTGTCTGTAGCGCGGCAGTCTGCCGAGGTACTTCCTTCATGTGCGTGTGCTATCTAACAACATTCATGTCATGCTCATGTTCATGTTCATAGCTAAACTAAGATTGGTATCTTTGAGCCTCTTCACTTCCAAGTGCTTGAACTGCTGCAGAAAATTACTAGTCGTATACATCTTGATCAGCAGTTATGCAAGCAGCAGCTCGCTCTTTGTCCTGATTTACTAGCATGGGGGAGTTTCTAATATACAGTTTTAGACTCCACCTTGTCTTTGTTGCTGCAGTGTCACCCGCGGCGTCTCTTCTTCTTCTTCTTCTTCTTCTGCAGCTGCTATTCCTGTTGTCAAGCTCTTGTTGCACGACACAAGAAGGTAAGCAGTTCCACATCTCCCACGCAAAACCGCACAAGACTCCATCTTGAAGAAAGTTGGCATGATAGGTCGAGATGACATGAGTAATTGTAGCTGCAAGAAAATCAGATTGCCTGCATGCATGACAGTCTCTAGAATATGTGCAGCTCCAGCTTGCCGTTATATAATATTAGCTATGCAGCTCGTAATTCTAACAACATTTTCGTGAACTTTCATGTGACCTGATGATGATGATTGATGCTTCACGTTATACTTAGCTCTCCAGCTCAAGTGGGTGTAATTTGTTTGTTTTGGTTGTGAATTTTGCCCTGATTTGCTGCATGAGATGCAATCGCAAGCGTGTTGCGGAGCTTGCACTATACCAAGTACAATGGAACAGATCCTTGTACGTGGGACCCGGCCAAAATCGTGTGTGATCCAACTTCTGGCCGCACAACAGAACTGTATGGCGACTGATCATGATCTGCATCTTCTTTCTCCATGCACGAGTCCTTGATCTAGTCCTGTAGCAATATAGTAGTTGCAAAGAATTATTTCTGTTTTGCTCATGAAGATAGCGATCTGAAATTTATTCATGGATGTGTTCAGTCACATGACTTTTACTGCATATATGCATGCGCAGACATTTTCACTGGTCCCTTACCAGTTGAGATTGGTGTGTTCACTGCCGCCACTTGGATCGATCTTTACCACAACACTTTTTCCTTCTTACCTGACGAGCTCGCAAACCTTGTGAATCTTCAAACGCTGTAAAGCCCTCTGGCTAGAAAGCTGCTGATCGTATTGCTTCTGTATAACTATGCTTTTTCCTAATTCTTCTCGCACCATTTCACGCATGCTCTTGTCTAGGACTTCTGGCAAGCCCGGGAGGACTTGCAGCTCTGCTCATGCAGGTTCGGGGATCACTGTATAAGTGGCATCAATGTGGAGGTGCTTGCAACACGCAACCAGCTTTGGTTCTTGACTTGACAAATGGTGTTTCTTGATATATATTGCGACTGCAGGTTACAGGGTGAAAGCATCATCAACGTTTCGTTCCCGCTTGTGGTTTTGAAGCTCACAAACTTGACGTATTTTTGTGTTACAACTCTGGACCCAAATATTTCACTCTAGTCTTCCTTGACCTCCACATCTCTTGTGCAAAAAATCTTTTGCCTGAACATGATCAGGTAGTTTTGCAATTCTTTGTGAATCTGGTGGTACAGGAACCAGTAAGCAAGGATGCACTTGACGTCCTCTAGTCCAGCTTGCACGACGAGCTGGTCGATCGATGATCATATGTTGAAATTGGTTGTGAATCTTCTTCTTCTTCTTCTTCTGCAGGAGGCTAGAGGATTGTCTTCTGACTGCTGTCATACCTCCGGAGATCTCCTTGTTGAGCAAAATGGAATACTTGTAAGGGTGTTCCAAGCTGATCTCTACTAAAATGCATAGCTCTCAGTTGAAACTTGATTCTTTCAGAGTTTCTCAAGAGCTTGGCATCATGAGTTCCTGGAAGACAACTGATCATCGTCTGAGGATCCATGAGATACATTGTTCTTCTACACATGAATCTAGATGGGTTCTAAGAAAAAAGCTTCAATTTGCAATAGACCGCTCAATGTGTATATTTCATGAAGAAGATGAATCAGCTCTAGATGTGCTCATGAAATCATGCGTGCAGCAAATGCAGTTCCAGCATGTTGTTTGACCTGCAGCAAAATCGTATGCATTTCTTCTTGTTGATCTACTTTGGAGAGATAATTTCCCTTCAAGTGTCATGAGTTTTATATGGCGATGGCAGGTATCTCGGAAACAATTCATTCACTGGTCCGATTCCCTCTTCTCTTGGAGAGATGAGAACCTCAAGAATGTGTAAAACGCCTTAAATCCAAACTCTTTGTTGACAACTTTCAGCTAGATCTGCAATCATGATGATCACTGACATGGATTCTCTCTTCCGTTTTTTTTCCTCTTGAAAATGTGAAGATCATGTGAAGGTATATATATATATATATATATATTGTATACTTTTGTGGGATTTTTTTGGTTGGTGACCTGCGTCTTCTGTGAGCTGCAGATCGCTGTGGTTAACAACTTTGTGGGTTTCACCATACCTCCGGAGCTTGCTAATCTCTCACAGTTGAGCTATCTGTAAAAACATTGTTTTCGAACAGTTGAATCGTCAATCATGCAGTTTCACATGTTTCATTTGTAACTTAGACTCCATCATGTTTGTATCATGGGTAATATGGGATTTCCAAGAGCCAAGCTTTGTCCACAGATATGAAGATGAGGAAAACCTTGTAATATTGGTCATCCTGCAGGGCTCAACCAAGACTGATCTAAGTTGATCTTCAAGTTTTTTGCAACAATGTTGCAATTTAGTAGTATTGATCATGTCTTCGACGAAAGAAAAATCTAGCCCCAAGTATACGAGAGAGAAAGAATAGTTCGCTTTGCGCAGAGCACGCGACTGGATCCAAGTATACGAGAGAGAATAACTGATGGTCTAGAAAACAGAAGCTGCAAGATCATGATGTGCACAATTGTTTAGGGTTTAGGGTAAGCCCTAAACCTAAACCCTAAACCTCCAACTTAGGCAGAGCTAGACCTGAGAGAGGCTTCATACTACTAATGAACTGTGGCAATCATGACCACAAGACAGGAACTTGCATTCAAGTTCTCTCTGGGGTGGCCTTCCAGAGGAATTGGCAGCTCTGAACAACTTGACATGTCTGTAAGTTAATTACCAATTTCGTAAACAAAACTTGTACAAACCCATTGAAGTGATCATTCTTGCATTTGTTACATGGGTTTAGGGTTCAGGTTTTAACTGATATTGGAAGTCCCTTCATTATATGTGTTTGTGTAGATTCAAATAACCCCACTTGCTGATGTTATGAATTGATTGCACACATCATTCATTCATTCATTCATCCATTCATGACAATCAAAAATCCAGACTGAAATTGATATCGTAATATGATGGTTATAGGAGCAGTTAGAGTGTACCAGGGTAGGAAAAAAATGCAGCTCAGAAAGCTTTACAGTTGAAGCAGGATAAAAGGCTGTAGACGTCGTAGTACACCATGATTCATCAACAGTAACAAACTATGGTGCTAAAACTCTTTGATAAAATAAAAATTGCTCAATGGGATTTGATCATCTGGTTTTTTCTCTAATCGTCATGTGACTTGGACTAACACTTGTAGATGGCTCTATTCAAATTTCTTCAGTGGCATCATCCCTGATGCTTCAAAACAAACAACAGCCATGCATGATCTTTGAGTCCCTCTGTTTTCTTGGATAACAAATTACAGATTTGCTGTTCACAAATTATGTTGTGGTCCAGCTGCTGCACTTAGTGCTCCTGTATGAAATCTGTACAATGTCAGAATTTGTCCGAATGCATCAAGATAAAGAGAAGTTGTTGCTGAAGCACAAGATTTACCACCAATTTTATCACAATATGCTGGTTACTGTGGGTTGTTGGGGTGGGTTTCGCTAAGGTCACCTAATTGGGATGTGTCAGGAATCCATTGTTGAATTATTGGGTTTAGGGTCTATTAGGGTTTATCTGAGTCTGTCTGTGTCTAAAATTTCCTATGATAATGGATGTACAGGAGAATTCAGTCAAACTATCTTTCAGCAGTATTTCCAGTGTGGCTACCATCCTTGCCAAATCTGACCAACTTGTGAGAGCTAGACCCTGCCCTCTGCTCCTAAACTAAATTAGTTGTTCATGAACATTTTATGAATCCTGCTGTTCCAATGAGGAAACCTGAGCAAATGAATGACAAAAATATATTCTGCATTTTCTGCTCAACTTTCAGCCTGGATATTGAGATGTCAGATTTGTAGACTTATGTATTAACCCTCATATTTTTGTGGGCTTGATGTAGGGGTGTATCAAGCAATGAATTCTCTGGAACAATTCCAGAGTTCACTGAAAATCCCTCTCTTCTAGAAGCTTACAACAGCACAAATAAGACTACTTTTAATTTGCAAGTAAGTCTCGCTTCAAACAGTGAAATGGATACAATCTTGGAGACTTTGTGTAGATGGGTGTTTCATGGACTGTGAGAGACGTCAAAGTTTTTACTTTGTGAACTTTTCTGGTCAAATGAATTTTTCTGAACATAGAATAGTCTAGCAAGAAACCTTAACTGCAGACCCCAAGTCTTAGAGCTTTTGCTTTTAATATGACCCACTAAATAAATGTCTGTCCTGGTAGCTGATTCTGGCCATTTCTGAAGCACCCTTGAATTCCATTTGTTAACAAACTCTGATGATACTACCCAAAATGGTTGGCATTTTGGATTCAAAACTAAGCGTTGTTTGTGATTCAGAGATTGTAATTATTTCAGCAGTGTAAGCAATATGTCAGCACTTCCATCATACATGTAAGCAACGAATTCTCATCCTAAAACTCATATGAGAACACATGTTTTGGTGAATTCTATGCAAAGATGTTGAATGTGTTTCATGATGATGAACTCGGTTTTCCGGTGGAGGTGTTTGGTGAATACCTGTACAGACAAATTCTCAGGACAATCATCACTCTGTATTTTGTTTTACCATTTGATTTCTCTGTCAACGGTATAGTGTAAAGTTAGTGTACTTGACAATTTTTTTGTTGCATTCTAATATACTACTTTTCACAGAAATGTTTCAGGAAATTGCTTGACTGCAAGGACCTCAAGTAATGTATGTCCTGGTAATTGCAACTGTAGGACGTTCCTGAGCTATCTCCCAAAAAGTGAAGGAGCTCTTTTCAAACTGAATTCTATTTTTTTCCAAATTATTATACTGTCAACTGATTTTCAGTTATATTAGTTGATCTTACAATGAGCAAAACATATGGGTTAATCAACAAGTTATATTGCCTAATCTTGTAGGTAGGGATAACAAATTTGGTGGTGCCATTGGTTTACATTGTCAATTTCTAATGTATATATATGGTTCATTGGGAAGATATGTATATTTTTCATATGCACATAAAGCAATTTTTTTTTACATGATATCAAAGTTAGGTTGAGATCAACTAGGTTTAGTTATTGTGTTTAGTTAAAGTTTAATCATTATGTTTAATCAAAATTTAATCATTAGATTTATCAACTAAGTTTAGTCATTACATTTAATTGAAATTTAATTATTATATTTAATTATTAGATTTATTTAAATTTTAGCTATGAAGTTTAATCATTAGGTTTATCAATTAAGTTTAATCATTAAATTTAAACAATGTTTAATCATTATATTACACCATTAGGTTAATCATTTAACTTAACCATTACATTTAGTCTAATTTTAATCATTAGTTGTCACTTAAGTTTAAGCAATGTTTAATCATTATATTTAACCATTAAGTTTAGTCATTATGTTTAATTTAATTTTAGACAATAATTGTCATTTAGGTTTAGTCACTATATTTAGTGATGTGAAATAAAAATGTGAAATAAAAAAATAACCTAAAGTTAAACACATTTGATGATATACTACAAATGTAAAATCTTAATTTATCATTGTAAAGGTTTTGGGTTCAATTCTTTATACTTGCAACTTGTGCATGTTTAAAGGGTTAGGGTAAGTAGGTTAAACTAAAGTAACTTGATTAGATTAGGTTAAGTAGGCTAGATTAACACCTACCTACCTAAATGTCTTTTTCCAACTTACTTAAGACTATATATTAATTATTGATTTTTTAAATCATAATTTAAAAAATTATTTTAATTTAAATAAAAATTTGACCCAATCAAACAATTCATTTTTTACCAATCAAATAGTCAATCATTTTGTCAGTCATGTTATCAATCAAAATGATAAGGTCCAAATTGACTACCCAATCACACTAACAAGTCCAAATTGACTTGTTCAAATTGACAAAATGATTTTTTTTACACCTATCATTTTGAATTTTTTTTACTAGAAAACATATTTAAAAAATCATGAATTGTAATAATGTTTCCAAACCATGAGCTCTCCTTGAAGCTTTTTTTAGGTCTGGACCAATTGCTTTTCCCTCCAAAGTGATGCCATGTAAACTAAGTCGCAATTTGATTTGTCTTGATCTTGGATCCTTGTTTAAAGGCCTTGGGACCAATTTAAAACTCTTGATCAATAGGAATGCTCGATTTGATCAGACCCTACTCATTGGACCTTTGGTTAAAGTGGCCCTTGGTACCCCTCATACAAAAGAAAAAAAAATACATCTTGCTTGCACTGCATCCTTCTCTTGTTTAGCATGAAAACAACCAAGTATCTTTTCATTGATCTAATTTTCCTGGACTTGTTATAGAATGCTGAGACATAGATCATGGTATTCAATTGTTGCTGAAAGATATTAAATGAATCCTACTCCCAATGTACAACTTTGCTGGGCTTATGTTGTGTTGTATGTTATACGACCATAGAACTTGTAGGCAACTGCTTGATTTTGCATGCACTACTTCAGCTCAAGTATCATTGGAAACAGGTTTTCCTCGCTGTTTTCCTTGTGGTTTTACTTAATTCCAAAGAGCATGTGGATTTTGTTTAAAGAAATGATGAAATTTCTGGCAGAGAAATATGTATTCATCAAAACAATTACCTCAAAAAGGGCTCATTCACCCTTTGGTTGGTGAATGTTTCAACCTAGGATGGAGAAGCTGTTGAATACTGAACATTTTTTTCACTGAAAATTCATTTAAGTCAAAACTAACAATTACAGGGGAATTTGGGCTCACTTTTGGTATTGTTGGAAAATCCTTGTTAAGTAGGATTTAATGAAGATGATATGAAAATATATACACCTAAAATGAGAGATGTATTGAATTTTGAGTATTTTTTAAGGTTGAAATTTTAATTAAATTACAAAAAAATGTTTTGGTTGGGTAACCAGATCACACCTGGGCCAACTGCACAGGTTACACTAGTGGTGATGATGAGTTAAATATGGTAATGCAAATTGGATGTTGTTACCCAAGGGTATAAAGCTATCCGTAAAGTCATGCGATTAGGGGGGCGAGAACGGCCGGTTTCGGCATAATAGTGCATCAAATGAGTCACTAGGAATGAAATTTTACAAAACGAAAGAACTAGGACCCAAACTAGTTTCTCCACCAATTTTGGTGGTAAACTGAGTTTTATCCTCTCTTTCCTTTTTCCTTGAGCGCCTCCACTGCTGCTACATATATTTTCACTGTTCCTACCTGTACAACTATTATAATTACTCTCGAACCTTGTGCATCAAATCTGAATTTCAGCATTTCATACTCAGATTTAATCAAATTTCCTTACTTTGCGACACCACTGAAACAGGGGATAGAGTGTGAAAGAGAAAGTGACTTTATGGATAACTTTTATGTAAGTAACATGAATTGCAGAACCCTTCATTTTCTTGAAGCCTTCCACCATTTCTATTTTCACCCCAAAAAACATAAAGCAAGTGTATAATTTAGAACATTAAAGTGCTAGTTCCATGCCACAAAATAAATTCAAACCACACCATATTCTGTATTCACCCCAAATGAGCATTCAGGGGCGACTGTCCTAGGTGGGCTGTAGCATTTTTACAAAAGTGCTGCTACAAGTGGCAACCAAGGAAATGCCTAGGTCTAGATGTGGCTATTTTATTTTATTTTATTTCAAAAAATGGCGAGAAAATCCATACAATCACAAATTTCTCCTTTTTTTTCATTCCTTGAAAAAAAATTCGCCAAGTTTCTAAATTTCACCACAAAAAAAAACACTGCTCCAGAAAATCTCCTCAAAATAATTTAAACCACCCAATTCTATTTCAAAAGAAAAAAAAACCATATAATCTACAATGTTAAATTTGTTTAGTTCACTTCAGACAACTCCTCAAAGTAATTCAAACCACCAAAGCTAACAATGGTAAGGACCAAAAGATATATTCTCAACCTGACCCAGTGTTCATTTTTCCAATTCTGTGATGTTTACTAAAGTGGCGATCATCCATATACACATTTAGCCAAATCTAGGCGATATTCAAAATATGAAAGGAGAAAATCTTAAGCACCCTTTCATATTTTAGGCAAATTGCAGGAATTTTTTGCGATTTTCTATGTAAATTATTTTCTGGCGATTTCTTAAAACATAGAATTTATGACAGAATATTCCTTTTCCAAAATATTTGTAGCAAAATGACGCAATTCCGCCACCTAAAAAATCACAGAGCAGACCCCCTTCTTTAAGGGCAAGGCAATGGATGGAAGAGAGAGCGCGAAGAAGAAATCATCCATCCGGCCCTTTGAACAAGAGGCCGATCATCGTCTCTTCTGCAGCGCCCTACGTTCCGTTATCCTCATCAGTCTCTCTTTTTGTGTTTGCAATCCAAAGTGCCGTTCTTGTGCTCTGGTGCCAAGCGGCACCAATTCTCTTTGCTCTCTGTGTCTATGTCTCTGTGTGTTTCTCTGTGTGTCATAGATTAGTCTCTGCTAAGTTTGGCACGCAGGTTTGCAGAGATACCGGAAGCAGTAGAGATGGCCATGGTGCGAGCAGTGCTAGGGTTCAAGGAGCTACAGCAATGTTGCAGCAGTAGCAGCAGCAACTCTGCAGCCGGACTTCTTATTCATTTTTCTAAAGCGCATCATTCGAGTATCAGCAGGCACCTTTCTCAGGTAATGTGTTATTGTTTCTTGCCTTGCCACTCATTACGTTCGTTCTCGCGTGATTGATCGCCTAGAAATCGGTTGAAACCAGCATCATCAGAGAATGTCTTTCCGTGCTTCTCAAAAACATCTGTCCAGATATAGGAACAATTCAGTGGTTTCTTTGTGTGTGTGCGTGTGTGTGTGGGTTTGTTTTTATTAAAAGAATTAGCTTGAATTTTTAAGACGCAGTCTCTTGTAGTCTTTTCTTCTTCTTCTTCTTCTTCTTCTTCTTCTTCTTCTTCTTCTTTCGAGGTTTTTTTTGTTTTGTAGGTTGGAGTGGGGTTTCTCCTCCTTGACTGAAAATTTATGCGACAAAAATTCTTTTGTCGCAGGTTTTTCTTGAGAGACGAAATGTAATGAGAAAATGCTGCAGGCAGCCCTGCAGGAGATTACTGACTAGAGCCTGTTGTCTTGTTGGATTTGGTAGAATGGTAACAATGAGGAGGACGACGCATGCATTCATTCCATGTTAGCCATGTTGTTAATTTGATACAAATTCGCAATGACTATCTCCAGAATCACTAATTCATTCTTGTAATTCACTGGTTAAACAAATGAGTGTTTTCAAGAAAAATCAGTGAAGAGATTAGTGTGTATTTTGTTTGTTTTTCTTTGTGAATGCAACCAATCACAGCTGGCGTTTTAAGGTCTTCTGATCAGATCGGTTCAATATACTTCTCTTCTTCCCTGCTCCAAGTCTTACTTGTGGAGAAGCCAATTCCATGAGTTCTAAAGAAACTCTATGAAGAGTTCACAACATTACTTCCCATTTGGAAAGAATGGCAAGTCCTGAGATGATGAGTTTGGAATTGCAGGTTCAGAGTTCAGTTTTGTTAGGTACAGCTGCTAACAGCATAGCTAATCAGATAAATCTAATTTTACTCTGACTTTGGGCAGAATCTTTTCTTCTTCTTATGTTCAGGGTTTGTTGAGAGTCCAACAAAGTCAGAGAAAGGGTTCTGATCTTCTCATCTCTGCTTCAGCAAAGAAGCATGTCAAGGTAAGTATCATTGTCCAAAGAGAAAGAATGACAGTAGATTTGGGTCATGAAATTAATGCCCATATGGTTTTTTTATTTGGGTGCACATTGTGTAGTTCCTGCTAATGAGATTTACATCATTCAGTGGATGCAGTGAATGTCAAGTAAATTCCATTGTTGAAACCATTCAAGAAGCACACAACACTTGAAAGGCTTAAAATGTGATCAAATGTGCAAGTGAAATTAGGCTCCAAATTTGAAATTGTCCATTGCACTATGGTGGAATGGATGTCTTGGACCCAGCCTCCACCCGCATCTGCTCAGCTGGATCCTCCTTGGGGTTCACCATAATGCACTCATATCTGTGTTCATTATTGTGATGTAACCCTAATTGGTTGCTTTGAGAATCGTGAGGTTTGCTGTGTGTGCTTGACTGCAGTTGAGGATGATTGTGGGATAGATTCTTTGGCTGGATGCAGGAAGGAGGCCGACAAACAAGGCTGCTATCCATGGGAATTTTGCCAGTCCTAGCCACAGTAGTTGTTACTCGTGGCCCTTCTGAGTTTTATCATGGCACTGAATTTGTCGATGTTTACAATGACTGGCAACCAAGTGTACAATCAATGAAAGACCTCTGTAATGACCCTTCTCTCTTATAACCACCCCTGTACTGTGATTCTAATGGCATACTGTTTAGGTGAGGGAAATCCCTGCAACTTGGATTCAGTGTACTGTGAACACTGTGCCATGGGCAAGGATAGGTTTCTTGAAATCTGAGTTGTTGGGCCCAATACAGTCTGTGGTAGCAGGATTCTGGACTTATTCCTGTAGGTAGTCTCAGAGTCAGGCCGGGCTGTTCTAGTTATGAATTAATTATGATCAAATGGTCTGTATCCTTTTGGTCAACCTTTTGTAAGTGGTGGTGACAGGTTAGCTTGTGATGTGCATTGAGACTGAGTTATTAGAGTTTTGTAGTTCAATTTTCCACTGATTCTCTACATCTGAGGCCCCATATATGACCATGTAGGCAGTAACAGGTTAAGAATTGCAATGCTTTGGCTGATGGCACTACTGTCTTTGGGGTGTGACAGACATGCTACTTGCTATTGTTTTTTGCTGGGGCTGCTGTGTGTTTGGCTCCATGAAAGTAGGTAATCCCTCTCCAACCTTTTCAATTTCTGCTATCAAAGTTTTGCATAAGTTGTGCTTTGAATTGTAGGTAAGGAAGGCATTTGCCAGCAAATGATGTACTCACCTTTCACAGCTGCCTCCAGAAGTTCTCAAACAGGAGTGGACCAGCCTCAGTCCATACCAACTTTTCCTGTTACAGACACTGCTCTGCTATTGAAAAGAAAGTCTTGTATTATTACAAAATTTGCCATGAGGTTGAAGGAGATGATGCTAACCAGTGAGATATATTTGATTTATTTAACTGTCATAGGCTCAAGAGTCAATGTCATGTTGACATGTGCACCAAAAATACAGATTATGAATTGGAACCAGATGTAATTGATTATTCCGGTTCCCTGGTTGATCTTGAGTGTACTGCAGGATCCATTTTATGACAGTGATGAGTACCGTAAAGATGGTGGGAATGGAACCCAGTTTTGGATCTACAACAGGGTAAGTGGAATTTTTGTTAACAAGGACAAGTTCTTACAATGGAATGACTAAGTTCCTCCCAACACTGTTGTGAGCCAAGAAAGCTGAGCTTGAGTTGAATTGTTGACTATATTTCATATGTATGGGTTCTCTCCTTAAGTGGCATGTGGACCAAGAATTACAATGAAGTTTTGGACTGCATAAATCCAAAGCTTGCCAGCAGTATTGTTTAGTTTATTCCCTTTTTCTCTTTTCCAAGAAAGAGAACCTCTGCTCCAAGAGGTTAGGCAAGACCACAACACCAGGTTTCCCCCCAATGTGAAAAACTTAGCTCAATGTCAGATGAGCCTTCTGCAGCCACCTAGGTGAAGACTACCAACTGGAATAACATTGTCTTGGCTTGTGAAGCCAAGCAAAACACTCAACTGCCTTGGTGTGGCAAAATTTTCTGGGATCTGAGAATGTCTCATCACTTGTGTGCAATGCTGGGCCATGTCTATAACTAGTACAACTCCTGATGCAGTGTGTAGTATATTGGGACTCTTGACAGGAGATTGGATTGATCAAACTGTCTGAAGTCCCTCATTGTTCAATTTTTTGCTTTCAAAACCTCCCAAATCTTGAATATTTCATTATCAATTGAAGGGAAGTTTGGTATGTTTCTTTGTAGGCATTTTGGTTTCAGTATCTATCGAGGATTTAATACTTGAATGAATTTAGATTGTGCCAAATCACTTTCTTCAATTTGCCAACAGAAAACCTCCAGTGGTTCTACAACTATAACAAGATATCCATTTCAGTGAGGTCACAGACATCTGTTTGCCAACATCTTTTGTGCTTGTACAGCAAGAGGTGAATGAGGAGGAGGCAAGGGAAGAGCTATTGCGGGAGGAGCTAGTGAAAGAGATTGAAGACAAGGTGGGGGAATTACGAGAACTGGAAGATGCTGACAAAGAGAAGGAAACTGAACTTGTTTAGAACTGCCATGATGAGTTCTAAGACCATCTTACCTGTGTCTTTCAATTTGTTGCCTAGAATTATGTTTCTAGAGTCATTGTGGATACCATGAAAGAACAGGTTATGAAGGCTTTTGTATATTATCCTGAATATCACCTTTGTAGATCTGATTGAATAGCAATCAATTACATGTGTTTGTGTCAGCACTGTGCACTCAATTGTGTTTTGAGATTGTCATTGAGGTATTGTTGTTCCAAACCTAATGTGGTTGCCCATAACATGGTTTTTGTGTAAATTCAATTGCACTTTTTGACATGTGAATGCTACTGTGATATTTACACGAGCCTTGATCCACCAAAGGGCTTTGATTCTGTGGGCTGTTGTTTGATATTCAGTAGTATCTAGACAAAGTATGTATTGTTGGGAGTTGCGCTAAGGATGGGTATTGAATGTGTGCAACTTTGAGAAGGCAAATAATCACCACTTTTCCCTTTCTCTTTGGCATTTTGTGCACATGAAATCAATGGTTCTGAAAGTAGAAGACTTGTAATGTCAATGCACAAAGCATTTGTCCCCATCTCACAAAAACCATGATTAGAGTGAGCTCCCCCCACATTGGTAGTAAACACGATGTGTCAATCACCCCTTTGTTCTCCTAGTGCACGGTCTCTGTCTTCAAGATATAACAAGCACAATGTTACGAAGGGAGACTTTGGTGTTTCACACATAATTGTCCCATTATGTTTATTTGTTTCTCTCTGGCTTACCCTCTGTGGTGTTCAGTCTAGGGTGTAAGGCATATGACAAGAGCCTATAGTAGGCAAATTTTCTTGAAGTATTTTAGTTGTGAGTACATTTCTTTCTGTGACTACAGCCTTCGGCACTTGGCCACTTGAGCAAGGCATTGAAACAAAGCCAATTTTCATAATGCCAACCTTAGGCTCATAATCAAAACTCAAGCAAGCCAAGGAACTGAAGCAAATGAAAACCTCTGGGCTTAGTGAAACGCAAGGTGAATTGACAAATCACCTAAACAATGAAGAACTTCTGCTGTTGCTGTTGCTGAAGATTGAGGATTTCTTGCAAGATGATGCTGCTATTGCTGGTGCTGGATTATATTACAGTGCGCATTGCAATTTTGGCACCAATTCGGCACCAAACTGAAAGATTGGGATTTATGAGCTCATTTACATTTTGATAATTAGCATCTTCATGGTCCCTACCCTAATTCTTCCCACAGACTGGATTCATCTCATACCCTACAGTCTGGCCATCCCCACATTTCTTTGCTGTACTCCTTAGTCCAACATGTGATATTTGCTGTCACATTCTGTGGTACATATCTCAGTTGTGGAACCTCTTGAAGCACTCTTTCAAGCAAAAGAAAATTGATCACAAGCAATATCTAACTTGTAGATCATGACTTCTTGATCAGCACAACAAGCTTTCAGCAGAGCCCATTCATGCAAATCCTCAAAATTCAAGAGACCTACTACCTCTGTCCTCATGTTTGAGTTGATCAATAGCCTGAAACCATACCCTCATTTGGGTTCTCAAACTTCACCACTTGCTTGCATGGGAACTATCTTCAGACCTTGGGCACAATAGTCTTGAATCTGTGAGATTGCAGAGAACTCCACAACACCATATTTAAAAGTTGGAGAAAAGGATTATTAGAGTGGCTGTCAAACTGTACATGAGTCTGACACAGGAGATTTCTCTACACAAGTTCTAGTTGTTGTCACCAATACAAAAAACCTAACCAAACTGAATGTTGTTGGTCTCTGTACCCAAACCCCACAGAACTCAGATCGATTTCTTACCCTTCACATCATGATTAGCTTTGAACGTAGTTGCAGTGATTCCGATGCCCTCAGCAACACCTGCTTCCCCAACATTGCGGAGCATATCTTCCACCTCTCTAAATTTTGTGTCTACAAAATTTAGACTTTCTTGCAATGGTGGTACAGTCCAACTACTACTTGCTTCTACTGGTTTTTTAGACTTCTCAACTCTGCTTCTTTGACGTAACCTACTTCTCTCACTTGGACCAGCTAGAGTACTTGAGGACTCAGCATCCCCTCCCAAGAAAGACTCTTGCTCCCATGATTCCTCAGCAGATTTATCTGAGACTGGAAAAGCCTGAGCTGTTGGAATTTCATCTGAGAAATTGACCCTGCGCTTGTGTTTAGCCCCCTTCCTTGACCCACTGTCAACAGCAGATGACCGCTCATGAACTTCTGTGTGCTCTCCACCAAAGCCTTCAGTGAGCCCTTGTAAAAGCCTTCTCGGCAATAAAACTTGGTGGCAACAGCAAAGGACAATCAAGACTTCAACCATAAAGAGGCCTAAGAGACTCCACACATAAAATGTCCATCTCCACTTTCGAATGAAGTCTTTCATTGGTGACAGAACTGATATGATTTGTAGTTCGGCAGAGTAAAGTTCTGGTAATCCTTCCCCAGGGGAGAGGCCAGCCTTACACTCCAGTAGAATGCGAACAAAGACAGTTGGGACTGATGTGTCTTCATGATTCTCTATGATGCGGATTGCAAGTTTCTGTGATTCTGATGACAGGCCCATCAAGAATGGGACACCCATGAGGAGGTTTTTGGCATACCGGATGGGACTACTGTGGAATTTTAGCATGCATGGCCGGGTGGCTCGGGTAATCACTTGTCCTCTGATTGACAGCAACTCTGCACTGACCTGCAACACAGATAAACGACATCAGCCACAGGGTGACCTGAAGGACATACTTTGGGCTTAGAGAGATCTTCTAAGTGGTAAGTGAGAAAACAAACATTTCTGCTCTACAGTGACATAATGTGGATTGTTACCCAGTTTACACAGTAATTGGAGGCAGATACTAAACCACCTTGGTTGTCTTCAGAAAGGTGATTCAGCCAGCCTGCCCTCTGAATCCTCACCAAATATCAGGGAAGGCTAATAATATCTAAATTTGTTTTGCTTCAAAAATCCTTTCATTCAAGGGGATATTTCTGCTGCCAAATTCTCAAAATCAAACTTCAATAGCCAGACAGACAATAGAAAGAAGCATGAAGAAACATGAGCCAGCTGTTGTAGAGAGAGGAAAACCTGAAAAATGCCAAGCTTGCGATTATGGTCAGACTCTGGAAGTGTCAAAAATACAGTTACATGAAACTTATGAGATTTCGGAATTGCACGAAAACTGTGAGCCTTCTCAGGTTTTTTCACTGCAAGCTCCTTCGCCTTGGCCAAAACCTTGGGAGGCAACAGAGGGACAACCGCAGTTGGATGTTCTCGTGTATAATCAAAGTGCAAAGTCTGATGAATCTCAATAGGGTCCTCAATAAAGCTCCGCACAAGGAAGACATCAAGAAAAAACGCAGGAATCAAGAGGAACCCTAGAATGAAACTCACATATATGGCAGCTAAGCACCCACAACCACATCTCTTTGTAATGTGCTTAATTGTAGGCCCTGCATGTGCAACCCCCTCTGTGACCATTGGCCTGATCTGGCTTGTGAGTGCATACACATCAATGACTGTATTAGTGGCTAAATTTGTAGCCTCAATCGATTTCTGGAGTGGAAAGACCAATACTGCATAGGTCAAACTACAAAGCCACAGTGCAAAATATACCGATTGCACTATCAGCTTAATCTGAAAGCTTATGGCTTGGATTATGAAGTCTGCTGGCCATACAAGAAGCTGACTTGGAGATACACCAGGCTCAACAGCATCAATATCTCTGATTGGAAACTTATAGACCTCCCTTGTTGCTGATTCCTCAGTGTAATCCAAGCCACTTGTAGCATTTTGATCCAAATCCTGTAAATCCCTTAGCAGTTCCTCGTCTTCAGCCTCCATCCCTTCATGTCTGTGTTCTTTTTCTCTTAAGTTCAAATCTTCTTCTTCTTCCATTTCAGCTTTCTTTTGTCTCATTGAGCCCAAATCTCTTTTCAGTTCTTCATCTAACCTAGATCCCATGCTGACATCCTCAAATCCACCAGTCAAAATAGGGTAAACTTCCACTTTTTCCCAGCTCTCATCAGAGATTACAGGATATTTGGTTGATTGCAAGCTGTCATCAAACAGGTCAGAATCCTCAAGCTCTGTTTCTACCTTGTCATTTTCACCAGCATTTGAAGTTGCACTTGTTCCTTCTCTTCCTGTTCCAACGAGAACACTTGAGCTGGATGCAGAGATCGGTCGGAGATGTCTATTTGCTTCATCTCCTTCTTCCTCAACATCTGAGGGTGATGGCCACCCTGAACCTCTAGATGTTACCTCATCTTCAAAACTCTGAATTGAAGATTGCTCAACAGTACCATCACTGTTCTCCAGAGCTTCTGAAGAGGGAGATGGCTGCTGAAAGTCAGAAGAACTTTTCTCCTCACCCTCAGAGGAGGTGTTGCCTTCTTCAGATTTCAGTGAATCCTCAGCTTTTCCCATCATCTCTTGGTCAGGGGAAGTATCCATCCCAGATAATTCTGAGTGCATAAATCTCTACAGCATCAATTTATTTTGCACTTGAATAGTGTTGTGTCCCAAGACTGAAAACCCCAAGCAATCAGATCATCAAACTCACTTGACTCTACAAACTTCTGAAGAAGCTGGTGCATCTCTGGAGCAGAGAAAAAGCTTTCAAACAAACTCATTGTCCAAGACGCTTCCTACTAACAATTAGCAGCCAATCTACAGTAGAATCCAAAACCCTAAAATGGCATATAGAGGCAGTAGAGCATTTTATTTGCAAAAAAACCAAACGCTAAGATAGATGAAGGTATCCCATTTGGGTAAAAAATTGGGAGAGCTCTGAAGCTATGCAATCAAAGTTCCACCCAGGATAATAACTCCAATTGAAAGAGAGAAAAAAATCAAAAGCAGCAGCATGGATTCACCTGGGCAAAACCGATGATGATTTCAAAGAACCGACGACATTTTTGCTTCCACCTGCACCTGTACCCTAAACCTTCCAAACCCTCAAGCTTTGTCCCTACTTCATCATCAACAAAAAAAACTGGCTTGAAATACGTACTCCCAGTCTCTGGACATCTGCTTCCAGAAATCAGGAATTTGTAGTTTTGAAAGAAACTTCCAAATGGGTGCTCACCAATTCTGTGTAGAAATCCAAGATGTGGGAAGAGGAGGGGTGCGGGGAACTCCGACTTCGGTAGGAAGACACCACAGCCAAGAAACCCTAATCCATGTTTCCAGAAAAAACCGAGGTCTTAATCCACGTGTCCCGATAGCAGTCGAGATTTCAGCCACGTCGACAAATTCGTGCCAATTGGCTCATTCTGTCCACACATGGCGTGGCTTTCTTTGCGCTGATATTGACACAGGACGTTGTTCTCCCCCAATGGAGTTTCATGGGGCTTGTTGTTTTGTGCCTTGCATGGTTTTGTGCAGAAGCATGCGGTTATGTTCTGCGCAGAACAAAATTTGACACATTTTGCAGCTCCTTGTGAGATTTGAACCAATGTTGTGCGAGTATTGATTTTTAAAGAGAACATACAATCTTGGGTATTAAATTTTTTTTTAAATATTCCAAAACCTCCAAGTATGGTTCAATTTATTTTTCTCAACTCATGGCCGTTGTCAGGTATAAGGCTTAGAGTTGTTGAAGTGGATGTGATTTTAGATACGGTTACAATTTAAGGTTATGTTTTCAAAAGTTATCATTTGATTCAAATTGTGATGGATTTTATTATTTAATTTTTCTATGTATCACATATTGCCACAAAACTTACAAAAAGATAATAAAAAAATGTTTCAAGTACATATTACATATGTGAATAATGAGTAGTATGTTTGTAACCAAAAAATTAAATAGAAGCTTCAATCTACAACTCAAAGTCTAAATATCTTATGATCATCCCTGAAGATGATTTTTTTTTGTTGAAGGTTGTAGTTGAATTCATCTTGAACTTTGCAAAATATTTCCTAAGAAAGAACTTTAGGGTAGTAGGCAAAATGGACATAATAGACAGGAGATAGAATAGACTTACCCACAAAATTGGACATAATGCACAATGGATAAAAATGGACATAATGGATAGAAAGGACAAAATAGATACAAATGGATATCTAGAAAGGATAAAATGGACATAATTGATAATTATCTTGTATTAGCCAAAAAACATCTCAAACTTATGGGGAGTGGCAAAAGAAAAGAATTGAAACTTTCAAAAACCCAAAGTTGCATGCATATGACAAAGCAATGCACACATTTTCCTCGATCAATGTTCCCCCATAAATAACACACATAGTTACCATCAAATGACCTACACATCATAAATTTAGAAGCAACAAAACCAACAAATAGCTTGAAAGTGTCATCACATGGACAACATATTGGCCCCAAAAAGAAAACCATGCATTGCCCAACCACGTTTAAAAACCATCAAGATTTTTCAAATTCACACCCATGTCGTCATTGGATTATTGCCCAAAAAAAATTTCCAATGCAAATAATTTGCCATGGTTGAATTTTGCATCTGCACTACCAATAATTCATATGCACCTCTAACCTAATTACAAACACAAAACCACCTTCAAAACATTTTTATAGAAACAAAATGCAAATGAAATTTCAAAACTAAAAAATAATAAAATAAATAGGAACACCAACTAAAAATCAAAAGTTGAAATCAAGGTTCTCTTCAAAAAGGCCTTACTTTTCAATGCAAACTTCAAGGTTAAAAAATCAATGATATTCATAAGATTGCAAGCCCCATCACAACCAACGCCAACATCATTAGGCCAACTTTTGATCACCAAAATGAAGCAATTCAAATTTTTTATCCTTAATTATGACTATCAAAGGTTTGTGATGACACCAATAACACTAAATATTCACTATATTTCAATATGTGACTCCACAATGCCAAGCACTTCAAAAGCCAAAAAGGAAACTTGTGGAAATTGCACCATATGTTGTGCCCACCAAACTAAAGGGTTCTCATGATTTGTTGCTTGCATAGGTAATCATTGAAATAATTGTGGTTTATTCTTCAAAAGTTGAAATAAATACATCATCAACCAAATACAACTTGCCCCAAAAAAATATCATCCTCTTTAGTTGTCACTAGCTTGGCTAATATTCCCTAACAAGGTTTTTGTGATTATACACCTATAATAAAAAAGGACATGTGATCTTAACATCATATTTTGCAACAATTTCAATAGCAATTGTATGCCCATGAAGTCTTGAATACATTTCATGTTTTGTAACAAGAGTCAAACATGATCCCCAACATGTTTTGTGCCTTAGAATGATTGTAAGCCATTGAAAGGCCAATTATGGCAACAATATCCACATAACTTGCACCATCATCCTTCACTTAAATTCTTGCAATTTTGAATCAAAATCATCACATATTATTGGTTGATTCAAAGCTTCAATGTTGGTCACAACATTTTTCATAACAATGCACAAAGTGAAAATAGAAATAAAAGCATTTGACAATAATCAATACTTTCAAGTTTGGTTTAGAACACATTGTTTAACAATAGGAAGCAATGGATTGGCAATTGCTTAAATCATGACCCAAGTTTGGCCCACTAGCACTTTAAAAAACAAATGTAGAATTTGTTGTTATCCATAACATATGGAAATTACAATTTGGTATTCAAGAATTTCTTGAAACAAGATAATTCTAGAAGCAAAACGCATCTTCACAAAAGTTTTGAGCATCATCATTGCAACCCTATAATAATACAAGTATCTTTCCATTCTTGCCTCCCCTTCCCCATTTTTTTAGTATAAATAATAATTTTTTGCAATGATGTTTGAACTACCTTTAAGTTTGAACTTCTAAAAAACCTTGACAAATTTTAGCATCATTAGTGGCATATTGAATTGCCTTTCACATTGCATGGTCAAACACAATCCTACAAATGGGGCATGTAATATAAGGGGAAAACAAGAAACTATGGACTTCAAAGCATTGGTCAACATGTTCAAATTTGAACTTTCATCTTGAGCATAAACAATTACCTTGTCAAGTAAACCAAATGAATCAAGTAGAATTTTCACATAGTTTGTCATGGTTACACTAATTGTATTTTGCACCTCAAAAAGTCCAACAATCACATGGGTGTGTTCCCAAGAACTATTGATAAAGTTAATGTTGAAAGTACATTTTACTAAAACTAAATTTCTACCAAAGTTTTACTAGAATTGAATTTTCCCTACCAAAACTCATCTATTGAAATTTTTTCTACCGAAAACCTTGTTACTAAAACCAATTTGTAGTCCCAATTTAAATTGAATTATATTTAAGACCGATATTGGGTTAACTACCTATTCCACCGTTTCTAACTTTCTTTTTTGGAGGTACTTAAAGCTTTATACCTTTGAAGATTATACAAGAAAATATTTTTATGACTAAAATTAACTTTTTCCTACCATACTTTTATATGTTGAATTCTATGTGTTAGTTTTTTTTTATATCTTGTGAGTATTCTGTTTTGTTGTATGCAAGGTTTTCTTCCTTGTATTTGCTTCAAGTTTATTTTTGTAAAGTTTATGAAGTTGTCCTAGGAAGATTTGATAATCCCCTTTGTGTTGAAGCTTTTCACTTACCTAAAGAGAATAAGAAGATTTTATCTTTTGCACCCTTAATTTATTCCTTTCAAAACCTCATAATTCACTAAGTAGCATTAACATTTGGCAACCATATTGCATATATTGAATCCAGAATTTCTAGTTCATCATCGTTCCTATTTGGACAAATATTGGTTAGACCTATTTGACTCTACCAAAACAAATTAAGGATTTATTATTATTGTTGTTTAACAAATCAAAATAAAAAACCAAAATAACCCATAGATTATAACTTTTTCGTAATCATTTACAGTATGCCAACAATGTTAACAAGGAGTATGAAGAAGAAAATGGAGTAGGTTTTACAAGAAAGTGCTAAAGTAAGCCAAGTAAGTAACTCGAAATGATTGGAATAGCCAAAGATTGACCCAAAGGAGGCTACAACCTTTCATAGAGGGGAATATAACTAATTGGAGGACGTTACCAAAAATATCAAACGAAACACTATACAACCTACCAAAAATCATCCACCAAAATTATGACACATTAAAATTGAATCGAAAACTCCACGAACTAATTTGGGAGCCTACCAAAAATAATCTTTTTAATATCATGAAATCGTTGTGATAAGTCCACATGCCAAATAAAACAATATTGATCAACTCTGAAGGCAAATTGATGAACTATGCCAATTTTAAAGGAAGGAACCTTTTGATTAAATACAAAGCATGTAATCCTCAAGGATGAGTATTTTAAATGAGGAGGAGTTCTATCAAGAAATTCCAATAACCCGTGTTTTTAACATTTGTGTTTCTCCTCATGCATTTCCAACTTGTATTTTTTGTCAAAGTTCATACCACCAAACAAAAAATTGTCCTTATCGGTCTAGTTGAGTCTTGCCTACACAACTAGTACCAACAGACCATAAACCTTATCCGATATCATGACTTGTTCAAATTTTAATTTTGAATGTTCAGAATTTGATTTATCCTTCAGCACCACCAAAATGTAACTTGTAGAAAGCCAATTATTCCACATGTTTGTATTCCATTTACAAGAAATGTCATGGAACAAAATTTAATAGGTTTTCCAAATTCAATGTATCTTCATGTTAGACCCTATACACCATATTTTGGTTCTGGTTATGAGGGCATAAGGAGTGTTCCTATAATGTGGCCTCTTATGTCCAATCCTTTAACTAACCCCATGGCATTACCAAATCCAATTTGGGAATTGCATAAGTTGGGATTATAACAAATCGCCACCTTCGGATGAAGACGATGTTTATTCCAAAAGAAAGCACAACCCCAAGATGCCACGAATTGTTTTTATTGAAAAATCGTACCATGAACAAAGGGGCAAACCATCTTCGATTGGAAATGCTAGTGGGTCGCCTACTAGTGGATGAGTTGTACCTATCAATAATGGTGGTAACGGACTTTTCAGTGATGGTGGTAACAAGCTTCTAGGAGGTGGCGATAATGGCCTTCCAAAAAGTGGTGGTAACAAACCTTCGAGATACCAAAATCTAAAACCATATGTTTACAAGACTAGCATGGCCATGGATAGGGCTTACTTGGAATCCTAATAACCTTCATGGTATCTTGTCCAACCCCCTATACCACCAAACCCTCCACCAAGTAGGAAATCTTTACCCTACCCCATCTACACTATGGGAATGGATCCCGATGCTTGTATACAAATTTTTCATAAGGCCATTCAAGCCAATGGAGAAGAATGATGTTGATATCGTCAATTTGTTTTGTTTTACTCTTCGTGATGCCATATTCGAATGGGGAAAGAATTTTATGAAAGCCCATCTAGTTTGTAGATTTGAAGAGTTGGAGGCCACATTTTGTAAGTTCTACCGAAAAGTACAGATAGATGAATAAGTGTACATGGCATTACAAGTGATAAAGCAAGGCGGAGATGAAAAGGTGGAAGTATATTATGAACGTATATTAAAACTAACAAACTACCTTTAGCATAAAAAAGATAACAATTTGTTGACCACTTTCTTTCCAACAAGATTATAATGATATCTCTAAATAGCCATAATGGGGAAGAAAAAGGACACCTTGTTTAAACATAAAGAAGTTGTAGTCACTTGTGAAAAAAATATGGGAGATGCCAATGAATACCAAAAATTGTTGGAACTACCAACCAAATAGGAAAAGGCTAGTGAAAGAAGGCAAACACATGTGATCTACAATCAATGCAATAAACCGGGACATTCCAAGGAACATTGCCACTAGAATCCAAACAACCTAAACATCAAACTTAAAGACAAGAAGGAGGTAGTAGTGAATGGAGTTTCGGCCCAAACAAATGGTGGTGTAGGAAATAAATTTAATAACAAAAAATGTTACGAAAAAACAAACAAATTTGATTCCATCATTTACCACTAGTTCATCTGTAATTTTGTAGAACATAAAACCTACAACTATCTTCATAAGGACATAGTTCAAGCCATGTTAAGGGAAAAGGCAACAATGACTACACCCAAAAAGGAAAACGTTGTTGTCGACATGGTTTTGGCAATTACAACCCACACTCAGATATTCGAAAATGTGGTATTCAAAGAGAAAGAGTCTTTCAAGAACAAGAGATTGGCCAATTGGCAAGAAAAGGAAAAGCTTCAACATTTGTTTGAAGAAGCTATTAAGGACATACAAAAAAAGGAACCACCAAAAGATTTGCATGGAGCCAATATACAAATCCGGGTTAAAGCCAACTTCATAAAGAATTTTGATTTGGATACTAGACCTACTAGATCTACTTGACTTGTTAAATTTATTAGTTCTATCGGATTTACCGATTATATCAAATCTATTGAAACAACCAAAAGTTTTTTGATTTTGGAGGATATCACCCAACAACTATTGGAGAGTAAAAATACCTTTACCTTGGGCCAACTCTTCCAAATCACCCCGGATTTGAGATAATGTATTATTGCCAAACTTCTGCTTGGAAGAAAAAATATCACTACCGTAAAAGTTAATTCGATTATCACCTTGGTGGTGATTGATCCTCACATGGCTGTGATATAGGTTTAAGTGGGCAAGAACATTGTTAAAAACATCCTATTAGATGGAGGATCCAGTTTGAATATCATGATGGAAGAACTCCAGAAATGGTTAAAACTTCCTAGTCGTAAACTAGCACTGTATACACTTCAAATGGTGGATCAAACCATCACCGAACTAGTTGCACTCATCAAGGATCTCAAAGTCCAATTCCATGGGATCTTATACATTGCGACGTTCACAATAATGAAGAACAATGTTTTGTATTCCAATTATTCAATGTTGTTAGCCCAACTTTGGTTGCATAATGCACCTATCACCCATGATTAGGGGAACAATTTGATCACCATTGAAGACAATGGAATGATAACCATCATTGTGACCAAACATTTGGATAGTAATACCAAATGTCTCAAGGTTTTGTTGTGTTATGATCTCACAGAAGGAGTCATAGACAAAAAAGAAAAAATACTCTTTGTAGCAAAATTAGATTTGTTTACAATTGGGACCATTACACTACCAAAATTAGAAATTTTCAATGCTGCAATTTTTAGTGAAAAAACCAATATTGAAGATCTTATGTTCAATTTTCCACACTCTAAGGGACAAATCCAAGTGGATACTACCCCATCACACAAATCAAATTCCATGATTTGGATATTGTTCATTCGACATTACCTAAAAATCACTAAGTAAGATTCCTTAATTTGGGAACTACCAACAACCCTCAAAAAATAAAACCAAATGCAACATTGGATGAATCGATTGTAAAGAACATTAAAGCAATGCTTCAGGAGTATAAAGACATTTCCGCCTAAAATTATATTGATCTTAAGTGAATTTCGTCACATATTGCTCAACATCGCATCAAACGCGACACGACCATTCCAGTTGTTCATCAAGTAAAGTACTGGATGAACCCAAATTATGATGTAGTAGTCAAATAATATTTGGACAAGCTTTTAAGTGCAAGTTTCATTTCCCAAGTGGAAGAAGTTAGTTGGTTCTTACCAATTGTCATTGTACCAAAAAAGAATGGCAAGCTCAAGATTTGCATGGAGGCAATTCAATGTTGTAACTAAAAAAGATCCATATCCTTTACCTGTTACTAAAGAGGTCTAAATGAAGTAACAAGTCACGAGGTCTATTCATTTTTGGATGGATTTTATAATTATCACTAGATGATGATCACCCTTGCAAACAAACTTATAAGACTGCATTTACCACTAATTAGGGAGCATTTGTATGGGTAGTCATGCCATTTGGGCTCAAGAATGCTCCACCAACTTACCAATGGTCGATGAATATAACTTTTAAAGATTATTTTGGAATGTTCATAAAACTATTCTTAAATGATTTCAGTGTGTTCAACATTTTTGGACACCCATTTAACAAAGCTACGACTATGTTTTGATAAATGCAAAGAATTTTGTATAAGCTTGAACCTTGAAAAATGCATGTTCCTTGCGCACTCGAGTGCCATCTTGGGTTACATGGTATCCAAGGAAGGCGAGCTACTAGATCCAAAGAAAATTTCAACTATTGTCCACATGCCTACCCCAAAAACACCTAAGGACATTCGAGTTTTCAATGGCATGGCCCAATATTATCAGTGTTTCATCAAGGATTTTACTTTCATCATGGCTCCCATTATTAAACTACTACGAAAAACATAAGCTTTTGAATGGACAACAAAGTGCCAAAAGGCTTGGGAAGAAATCAAGTAACACTACATGGACACACTAATCTTGATTTCACCTCATTGGGACCTCGAATTTCATGTTCACACAAACGCCTCTAATTTGGTAGTTGGGGTTATGCTAGTGCAGAACCTTATGAAAAATGTGACCAACCAATTGCCAATACATCACGGTTATTCAACAACATTGAACAAAATTATACGATGATTGAAAAGGAAACATTTGCAATGGTGTATGCTCTCCACAAATTCCGTCATTATTTGTTGGGTAACAAATTCATTTTTTATGTGGACCATATGGGTTACTATATTTGGTCGAAAACCCTATGTTTTAGGAAAAATAGCGAGGTGGTTATTTTTCTTCTTGGAGTATGATTTTTCGGTAATTTATAATCCAGGAGATTTCACTTTATGGTAGACGCATTATTTCAAATGTCCAATCTCACAAAACAAAATGGAATATCAGACCAAACAACAAATGTTACTCTCTTCTTCTTACAACTAGTGGGGCTACAAGAAATTTTTGAATACCTCGCTACCAGAAATTTTTTGGTTCATAGAGTTATGAGCAAAAGAAAAAGTTAGCCTTGAAAGTTTTTTGCCGTTCTTTGGTACAGAGAAAATTATATTGTGAAGGTCAAGACCAAGTTCTAAAGCATTGCCTTGAGGACTCAAAAATACCCACAATGCTACACAAAATGCATGAGGGAGTTGATGGTGGTCATTTCTCATTTGAACTGACAGTTCGAAGGATCTTGGATGCCAAATATTGGTGGCCCACAATGCATAAGGATGTTTTCCAATATTCTCAAACGTATGACAACTATCAACAAACGGGGAATTTAATACAAAACAACATAGCAAAACTAGTAACTTCATTACCAGCAAAATCTTTATGAAGTGGGATTAGTTTTTGTCTGCCCAATCAAATCAATTAGCATATATATAAGGAACAAGTATATTTTGGTAACAACTAATTATGCCACCCAAATGGGTAGAAGCAAAAGCGTTATGCACAATATAGTGGTGATGACAGCATAATTCATTTATGAATTCATTCTCATTATTTGCTTATTTCAGTAAGTGATCAAAGCATCTCTCAAAAACATTATTTAAATTCTTACAAACAATTTTTTATTACGACATACGACCTCAACCACTTATTACCCACAAGGCAATGGACAAGTAGCATCCACCAACAAAGTCAGCGATTTGCTTCCTACTAAGTTAGTGAATGAGAACTGCACCAATTGGGATGAGCACCTACACACAATTATGTATGTTTACCACACAATGTTCAAAATAACCATTGGACACACATTGTTCCAACTGGTTTATGGCATTTGCCCTTTAATGCCAACAAAAAATTTGCTCCCCATGAACAATTCAAATTTTGATCAAGATTTTTCCCCCATCTGTATTTTCATTAGTCACATGGCAAAATTGGAACATTTGGATGAAACCCACTAGGAGGCAATAAATTTGAAAAGTACAAAGGGGTGAAACAGAACATTATGGGCTCAACAAAACTACAAAATCAATACTCTTTCTATGGGGGACATAGTTTTTAATCTCCAAAGAGTGAAAAAAAACACACTGGAAAGTTCAAAAAATGATGGTTTGGCTCTTATAAAATATAATATTATTTCCCCAATTATATTATACTATTAGTCAGCATTGACAAATTTGAACCAAATCCCATTTTGGTGAACATCAACAAGTTAAAACCCTACCGATACTTGGATAAAACTCCCAGAGGACTAGAAGCCACCATCGAAGGGGGAGGAAAGCGCAAGGAGGACTTATAAGAAGATTTTCAGGATGGTTCTACCGAACATCAATCTACACCAAAAATCATAATGAAACAAACAAATGATTTTGGTAACCATATCCCTACCAAATTGAAAACTATTTCGTTTAATTGAATTTTGGTAGTGACCAACCGAAAAGAAGGAATTCTACTGAATGGCATCTTTCCAACAAAAAAGTTAGAGATTATAATTCAAGTATTGCAGAAACACATTCCGACTTGGAATCAGTCAACAATAATTCTAATGTGGAATCTCCAATAGAAGATTCCACCACATATCACCTAAGATAGGTTCTAAACATTCTGTCTTGGAATCAAAACAGAGGATTTCCAATATGGAATCCACAAAAGAAAATTTTGTCACATAATTGTTAAAGGACATTGGGGTAATCTTAATTGGGTGTTATCCAAGTTGCCAAAATGACACCAAAAGAACATAAATGGTTTATCCATACCCATAAAACGGTTTTTACAATCAACATTGGGTTTAAGCACTTGAACTTTGGTATTAAAGGAGGCATTATTCATTCAATTATCCCTCTTTCTTTTCAATATTATTATGTTATTGAAATTTGCACCCAAATTTTTGTGGGGATGAAATAAACATTAGCAAAAACATGGCAAAAAGAATGAAGAGGAGGGAAAGTTTAGAGTTAAAACCAAAAGGCAATCAGATTGCATTGGAAATAAATCATGAGTAAAAGAAAAAAAAGAAAGATGGTAGTGACTCTTTCTGATAAAGAAAGATAATATTTTGAAATTTTGATAAGTTCTAGCAATGGCAACTAGAAAGGATGTGGAGTGGGCAAAGAATGTTAGAGTTTTTGATTTGCTCAACATTCAATTGAATTTGATTCAATTGTTGGTGAAGGAATTCTTATAGGCCATCACCCGTTTCAACCTAAACATCATTGAATTGGTAATATAGGAAGTTTCAATTTTCATCATTGAAAAGATGGTAGTCAAAATGTTCTAGCTATCAAAATCAAGTATTACCAAAATACCAACCAAGCCAACCAAGGAGAAGGAAAAAGAAAAAGAAAGGGAGAAGGAAGCTACCATTTACCAAAAAATTGTGCCACCAGAAGTGTTAGTCGACCAAGAAAGGTGGAAGCTTTCCCTCCTTAAGGGGATGTATGCCACTGGGATATGAGCATTAATTCAAGTAATCTAGCTAAAGGGTAGTTGGCTTATCTATGTAGCCAAAAAGTGGATGAGCTTGGTGGTTTTGGTAGAGCAAAGAATTCAAACAAACTGGGTTGTAGTTGTGTTCAACATTTTATACGACTAGTTACGGGATTTGTTTGCACCAACAAAACTCAAGACAAGTAGGGACAACACCAAATTCGTTGTTACCCAAGTTGTCGACATCCTACTCCAAAATTGGTTTTTGGTAGACCGACCTTCATAGTACTAGATTCTAAAGAGGAGGATGAAGGTGTAGCTAAGGCTCCACCAGAAACTTAGGCTACAAGAGGTAGTAGAATTACAAGAGTCCATTTTTGGCACATAATGATTAATTGGAGATGGATGATGTTGAAGAAGTCGATGGGACAAATACCTAACTGGAAATTTCACAACAACTAAAAATTCCACCAATGCTCCTATTGACTTTGTGATCTTGGAATTTGGGGTGATTTCATCCTAAAAATCCCATACTATCAACGAGAAAACACACACTAACATCTATAAATCACTCGATGCATGTAATCCAAAGAAGAAAAGTAGGATGTGAAATCCAAGTCCAATTTGGCTTGCACAAATTTTCGATGCAAGGCCTCAATGAAATTGAATCCCACGACAAAAGGCATCGAAACCCTTGCCATTTTTTCTAGTAAATTACATCATTAGTTAGAGGGAGAAGAAATTCCACTAAGGAAGATACCATAATTGGATACTCCATTGGAATATTTTTCCAATGGAACTTTGCCACACAATTCAAGAGAGGTAACTGAAGACCACCAGCCCCTTGACACTTCCTTTTCAGTATGTAACAAACTTTTTACACTTCCTATTGAAAACAAAATGACAATAGCCCCTTCAGTAATGACATCACTAAAATCTTTAAAAGTGCATTTGCTTCATACCAAGGATTATGCCCAAATCATGGGCAACATCTTAAAGGCTTTTTGGTTAGCCACAACCGAAAAGGAAACCATAGAGGGTGTGCTACAAAAAAACTTGCAAGAGGTGGCTGATTTGAAAAAACAGTTGCAATAGTTGCAAACTACCAACTAATTAGATGCCTTGACGATCCAATATTTGTAATCAGAGCTACCAAGTGTGGAAAGGACAAATAAGAGAGTGCATGAGTTGGAAATCAAAAACTCCAACTTCTGGAATGAATTACCAAAATTACACAAACGGCTTATCAAAATCAATAAGACTTTGAATTCCATTGATTTAGAATAGGCTAGGCTAAAACAAACTTTTGAACAAAAGCAAGCCAACTAGAAAGTTGTCAAGAAATCTTTGAGCTTCATTGACAAGCTGCTCAAAACAATAAAGGTGAAGGTGGAGCAGCTATAGGGCTAAAACAAAGTGCTTACCAAAAAAACACAAAAATAGCAATTGGAGTTGCAAAAATCTAGTTGCTACAACAAGATTTAGAGGAAATGAAACAAAATTTGGGCATGGTTCTAGAGGAATTTGAGGCTTTAAAGATGGAGATGTGGACGTTGCAATAAAGGGCCAAACTCACCAATTTTTACCACAACCGAATGGAGGAGTTTGACAACTTCAAGATGGAATATGCCTTCATGAAAGCATAATTTGTCATTTATCAACAAAGGAGTAAGAAGAATCAAGTCGAGCAATGGGAATTACACAAAGAGTAGGTTGGTGAGATCATCTTAGAGGCATACCAATTCAAGCCCCTACCTTGTAAAAGTTAAAGCATTTTCTGGTGATGTGACTAATTTGACACTTTCTAGTACAATAGTTAAAAACAAACATAAGGCTTCGATGGTTGGAATCGGTACAAAAGGTGAGGCTTCGATTTCAATACAACTAGAATCAACTATTGTCCTTGCTACTAATGTACTAAGTTTTGGTATCATATCAGAAGATGTAGAATTAAATGTTAGGGAAGAAATGGTAGATGTAATAGAGGTTATAATTATGGAAAAATAATGTAAACAATATAGACTATAATTACAAGGATGTAATCCCAATTAGAAAAGGGGATGATGTTGATGGTAGATTTTACCTAAACCAAATTTTTACCAAAGTTTTACCAAAATTGAACTTTCTTTATCGAAATTCATTTATTGACTTTTTTCTACCCAAAACCTTGTTAACGAAATTGGTTTTCACTATTGGTTTAAATTGAATTATATTTAGGACCAATTTTTTTGAGATTGGGCTAACTACTTGTTCCATCATTTCTGACTTTATTTCTTAGAGGTACTTAAGGCTTTATACCTTTGAAGATTGTACATGAGAATATTTTTCTAAGTAAAATTAACTTTTTCATGGCATACTTTTGTACATTGAATTCTATGTGTTGTTTTTTCTTTATATCTTGTGAGTATTTTGTCTTGTTTTTTATTTGCTTCAGGTTTCTTTTTGTTAAAAATTTATGAGGTTGTCCTACTTAAATTTTATAATCCCTTTGTGTTGAAGGTTTTTGCTTATTTAAAGAAAGTAAGAAGATAAAATCTTCTACTCCCTTATTTTATTCCTTTCAAAACCCGATAGTTCATTAGGTGGCCTTAATAGTTGACAACCATAACAAATGTGTCATAGCTAGTGCACAACATCCAAAGATCAAAAGTGGCCATGCATGTAATACAAAAACCAAAAGTTGGGGGAACATATCTCTCATTGGTTTTTGTCACAATATTTGGAAAGACTTCATTCACCAATGGTTGTCAAAATGGAAATTGTATCTACTCACATCGATAGAGGTTTTAATGCCTTGACCATGGATTTCAATGGATAACGAAGCACAATGTCCTTTAGTAATGTACAACATGAAATCTTCCAAAAACATTTGTTGTGTTGGGTCAAATTTGATATAAGGTCTTTGAGTACCAAAAAAAATTATAATCTAAAAAGGAAGGATAATTTATTTTTTATTTGCAACTGGTCTTTCATTGACAATTTTCACCATTGTCTATAGCAAAAACAACCCCCACCTCCTATACACCATTAGAACCAGGTTTTTTCAATGAACTTGTGCCATGGTCTTTGTTATAGCTTAAAAGTTTTTTATTCTTCCTTTGGGACAAATTTCTAACATCAATTTGCACTATAGAAAGGTGACATAAAACATATTGTAACATTTGTGGATTGCAAGAATTTATTATAACAACACCATTAACAACAAACACTAAAACAAAATCCATCCTTGTACAACACGTGATTTCATTAGTCCCAATGAACAGGAGTTAATGGGGATGCAATGAATTCATCGATTTAGTGAACAAGGACTAGTGAACTACATTCACACAATTTTATAGCAGTGAAAATCCCTAATAATAAAAAATGCAATGAGGGTAACACAATTTATGATTAACTTGGAGTTGTGAAATAAAAAGTTGCCAAATTATCTCCATATTAAGTCTAGATACATCTTTTGATTGAATTAAATGTGATCCAATTGGGATGTTTGTTGATGACATAAATTGATCTTGTTCATATGAGAACTCAAATGTTGCACTTGTTGATGCCATCCTTTAAGTTACATGCATAAAACACCCAAAAAAATGAAAATATAAAACAAGTGAATCACTAATCCACTTCAAACCTATAAACAATTGTAACAAAACGATATAAAATATAATTACATTGTTCCACAAAAGTACACTAGAAAAGAATGAAACACATAATAAATGCAAAAGAAAAATGATTGGGAAAACTTACTTCGATGGAATTTTGATGAAGTGCAAGTGTGAATGCTTCAAAATGAAATTGTTGTTGCAAAGCAATACATAATTGGGTGACCACAAATGCAAAATGAAAATGTGAAAAAAACTAACAAAAAAGTGAAGCTAAAAACACAAATAACTATCACAAAATTGCAAAAAAATGAAGCTATCAATAGGAAATACAAAAGTAAAAAGTTGCCAAAAGCAGAAACTCAAAGTGTAAAAAAAAAAAAAATTCAAAAGGAAAGTGAAGGGAAAAACCCTAAAGCTTAATAGTAAAAAACTCCAGTAACTGCTGTGAAATTTCCAGGTGCCAATTAAAACTGACTGCGGCTTTTCCTTTTGGTACATTTCCAAGTGCCAATTAAAACTGACTGCGGCTTATCCTTTTGGTAAATTTCCCAGGTCCCAATTAAAACTGACTATGGCTCAACCTTTTGGTAAATTTTCAGGTCCCAATTAAAACTGTGACAGCTCAACCTTTTGGTAAATTTCTAGGTCCCAATTAAAATTGCGACCTTTTTTCCTTTTGGTAAATTTCCAGGTCTCAAACTGCGGCTTTTTCTATAGAGTCATTATTAGGTAGAGGGAAAGATACGGGTACCCGGGGTGACTAATTAACCACGTGTCGAGATTTGGAACGTTGACTGACATCTTAATTGACGGATTACTACTACACAACGGACTCCAAAATCCAAGTGCCAAAAGCGTTGCCTGACCGACTTTCCTTCCCTCTCCAGAACGCTTTGGGAATTAACACACCTGTGCATTATGCACAGGGTTACCACTAGTTTGGATCTAATCAAGTCATGTCCTTAATCAATTCATGTTCTTGATACCAAGATCTAGAACAACCAGTTTTAACATTTAAATCTAGGTACTTGCACAACACCAAGTTGAACCTACCACCATAGGGAAGTAAGATCCAATTATTATCACCAAGTTTTTTTTTTCAAATTTCTCAAATAGGTTCATTGGCAAGGATCTCTAACATTAATTAACATTGAATGACAACTATATGAAATGAGTTGTAGCATTTTTACAAAAGTGTTGCTACAAGTGGCGACTTAAGAAGTGCCTAAGTCTGATATGATTAATTTATTTTTTAAAATTCAAAAATGACAAAAAAATCCTTAAATTTGACAGAAAATTTGTGTTTTTTTCATCTTGTAAAAATAGTAAATTGCCAAATTGTGAAAATTCACCCCAAAAAAATAAATTGCCAATAGCTTATTTCCTACTTTGTAAATGGTTGCATCAAATTTGTATTTATTTTTCACTTTTCAAGTTAATAATCAAACCATGCAACAAAACTACGCATGTTACCAATCTTTTTCCAACACTGCCACAAAGTTCAATGGGGGAGGTGTTTAATATTTTCTGTTTTGTCCTTCATTCTTCCATCCCATTTCATAATAACAATGATCTTTTGAAGAATTTTGGACTAACAACCAAAAACACTATGCCCCCAACTTGTTCTTTGTGTGTTTCCACCAGTGTTGTGTACTTGTCAATAGCCATATATATAATGTGTAAAATACAATGTTTTTGTAATTCATTTACACAGCCTTGTGTAAATGTTTTGGGGCATGTAATGTAAATTCATATATTATATACCCTTAACACCATACTTTCTTGCAAATCCATATTAATTAATTGTGGGTGCATCTCAAAGCTCAATTTATTTTTTTGCAATGGGCCATTTTTATTGGTCCTTCACGAAAAATCATGATACTTTGATACTCCCCAAACATTAGCATTTTTTATCAATATGGGACTATGGTGATGTTATTCCAAGAAATATCTTGAATGCACATTTTGCCCCACCCCATTGCTTGAATACAACTTTTATTACTATTATTACTTTTATGATTTGTACTCAATAATATTTTATTATTATTGAGTACCATTTATTGTAGCTTTTACAAGAACTTGGGTATTAATTGTACTTATTGTGATTCATATTAATTAATTAAATTAGTTGTGATGCATCCCAAAGCACAAATGTTTTGATAATTTTTTTTTTGGTGCCATGGGCCATTTGGTTGACCTATCCCCAAAAACATTATGAAATCCCCCCCTCCCCAAATAGAAATCTCATTTTTTACATTGTTTTAGAATTCCACTGTTTCACACAACCATGTAAAACCAATGTATTTGTTTAGACTTACACTATTTTACATGGTTGCATAAAATCGATGTAAGTGTATTTATTTTTACACTTACACGGACATATCTCACATTTAGACTTACACTATTTTACATTGTTGCATAAAATCATATAAGTGTATTTATTTTTACACTTACACCTACATCCCTCACATTCTAGATTTACACTTAACACGTAGTGTAAGTCCTAAACCACTTACACACACAACATTGGTTTCCACTATCCTAGCTTGCCAAAATAGCCAACTCCACATACTTTGGTCAAATACTTTGGTCAAAGAGAACACAAACAAACAAAATTTTCAGAAAGGTTGTCTCATATTGCAAGCTTGGATATTCCACACTAAATCTTGACCACATCTTGATAAGGCTTTTGCAGAAGCCATATGGATGTCTTCAAAGCAAAACATGGTCATCTCATGTTGGGACTTTTCAAAACGCCATATGGGAGAAGAGACGCAAACAAATGAGGCCTAATTGTCAAGTTTGTGTATCATTTCTTCACTAAACTTTGAGCACATAGGAGTAGGAAAAAAGGCAGGCTTCCAGATTTCACCATTTTCTCCACTAAAAAAGTTAATGGAGAGAGAATCAGATATACCATTGAAAATTGAAAGCAAGGGAAAGTGTGTGTAATAAACTATAATAGAAATGTTACATTCCTGAAAAACTGCACTCGTCCAGTTTGCACAAATTCTGGCAAAGGAGTGAAAACTGATATTCTTGGGTGAAGAAAATTAAAAATAAGCCATCTTTTTTCTAGCCTGGAGTAGTACTCCATAGTCTTCACAATGGATGTGTGAGAATCCTCAAGGACAATGGAACCAAAGTGACAAGACAACTACAAAGATTTGAGCAACCCAAAGGAGTGAGAAGGTAGGTGTAAGTGAAAATGAACATTGTTGGGTTATGGGAATGCTGTTGATTCAAGGTCAGCCATTCAACATTAATTTCAAACAACAAGCTAATAAAAAAAAGGCTAAGTTGGATATATTTCAGTATTTGACTTATTGGCTAACCATAAGCTGAAGCTAAACTTGCCATTAGGCAGTCAATAGCTGCTTGGGTTTCTGCCAGATAGCATAAGATTGACCAGATGTTGCAAGCTGCCAATCATCCCAACATGGGCACCACTCACCTTCACCCAATTTCATGCACACTTTGTTGTCTATCATCGCTGCATAAACACTTGAATTTGCCTCCAATATCTCCACCTTTGACCTGCTATGAACTCCTTGCCATTTGCGTATAGAGATCTGGCCACCATAACATTTTTGTTGATTATAATTTGTGCACAACACCCTGGCTCACAAACTAGTGTAGCAATTAGGTTCTTGTTTCTAGGTATCACAACACCCTCTCAAATTCTGACAAGACATTTCCATAGTATATGGGCAGCTTCAACATATGTCTGTCAAATAATTAATTAATTTTGAAGACTCAATGTTGAAAAATAGGATATCCCAAAAGATTCTCTATGTTTCTTCACAAAAATTTGGTCTTTAAGAAAAGTACTTTTTGAAAATTTCAATAAATTTCAAAAAAAAAATGATTGGTGTCCAAGCGGACAAGGTACTACAGGTAGTAGTAGTTCTAGATTTTTACAAGGTTTTAAAGTGCGTACCATGTTGAGTATGGCATCCCGTAAGCCCTCACCCCACTCATACACATGGTCATAGAAGACACAGGGTTGACCTGGATGTGTGAGGATATATGCATAGCCCTGCACGAGACAACAAAGCAAGGGGGTCACAAAAATTGCCACATCTGACCTGGACCCACTACTCATACAACTTCCCGTTATCTGGCTTTAAAACTGTTTTTAGGACTGTAGTTTTAGGACTACAAAGTCATTAGGGCATCTCCACCCCACACCTGCAAACACCCCTTTTCATTAAATCCTGCTGCGCTCCTGTATTGATGTCCATTTTGCAGTGGTCATTTTAACCCCTTTAAAATCTTTTTTCTACTATGGATTTGGACAGTGACTATTATTCGTCCAGATGTAAAGACATAAATGGTCTTTGAGTATTTAAATGGACTTTTATGATGTTTGTAGGTGGGGACAGTAATCATTAAACACTATTCTATTTTAAAATAAAGGAGTTGTTTACAGTTTTGGGGTGGAGATGCTCTTAGTCAGGGTTCCTGTGGGGGTATCCTGATTGTGACAGTGGCCATCTACTGCATCTAATTGTCTGTGCAACTTTACCCTTCATCTGGCTTTAGAACTGTTTCCTTTGTATCTTTTAGTCCTTGGCCGGGGTATTTGTAGGAGTACCCTGATTGTGACTGCGGCCATCTAATTGTTTGTGTTGTACAAATGTTTGTTGGGTGAGATGTGATCAAGGAAGTTTACCTGTACAACATGGTCACTTGGGAAAGGCCATTGAGCCTGTGTTTCCAAAGCAATGTATATGCCATTATTAGTTCTTTCAGCGAAAAACTCAGAAGCATTTTAAGCACCTACCTATATATCTGTAGGGAATAAAACTCTTCACAACTGAGACAAAGTTATGTGTTGGGTGGTGTATACCTGAGTTGATCCTGTGTCATGGTTGTCTACGAATGTGACAGCTCGGGATGGCCACATGCCCAATACACCAGGGGGTCGACCTTGTGCATCACGTAATCTCCACCATTCTCTCTTTCTCACTGCTTCCTGTGACAATGCCAAAACAAGAAAGCTCAGTGACTTTTTCACTTCACTGCCAAATGATGACAGTAGGACAAGGAATTTCTCATCAAAAAATTGCCAATCAGGTAGGTAAAAAAATTCAGGTTCAAACTGAGAAGAAGCTTGAAAGTGCTGTGAGAAAGACATATATATATTTATGTACCTGCAGTATGGCTTTGGTAGTGAAATCAAATGCACATGATAAACCTCCACATCCATCAATCCAGTTAACAGTTCTCTGCCTGTGGGCATCTTCAAGGACCCAAATCACATATACACAATTACTACCACATATGCAAATCACACCAAGAGGTACTGAAACCTTGGAGCCAACTAAGAATCTACTAACAGAATTTAACCATCTGCGGGAAGGAGTATCATCAAAGGTGTGATGCACACATCTAGCATTTCTTTTTCTGGAGCCTGAAAACTACATTCAAACTCTCCACTTTTGTACAGAAATTTTCCTCATGCAAAACCCCCCAAATGCTAAGCATTGATTCTCTGCCATGTTCATTGTTCATCCAAGCATGAGCCTGTGCAATGAATTTAGATTTGATAGAGCTGAAACTTCCTTCTTATGTTATGAAACTGCTGACCTTGGTTATAATCAAGAGCATAGTCAGGACCGACATAGCTACAATCATCCCAGTACTCTCCAATCGATAATTTAGGCCATGATGCTTGAATGTACTCCATCACAAATCTAGCACTATAACTGCAGCACAGGCAATTTACAAAAACATTTTCAAATCATTCCTCACAGGTGCTACACTTTCATATGTTATGTATTTCACATGTGAAATTAATTTGATTCCATAATTACCTTAATTCAACTAATTATATTGGAATTCATTTGAAATTAATGTAATATCTTTGCATTTTGAAATTCAAAGCATTACCAAAAATATACATATCTATTAACATGCAAAATTACACAAAATATAATTATGTAAATTAGACATGTGAAATTGATTTCATCATGGAAATTGCAAATTTGGCATTGACATGGTGGTACTCACCCCTTGGCAAAGTCAAATCGAAAATCACTGAAGCCAAGGTTATTGCGGAGCCAGTTCATCCAGTTTTTTAGGTCATTCCGCACAAACTCTTGGGTGTGATCAATGTTGGGTACCCCTTCAAAAATTGCCCCTGTGCTTGGATTCCCCTAAAATTACAGAAAGAATAAAACAAACAGAAAATTTTAGAAAGGAAGAATTACCAACCTGGTTTACAAGGTTCATTGGTATGACTAGCAACCCAAACAACTTCTGTCATGGGGGATAGTAATGCAGAATGGAATCAAAGAAACCAGCAGAACATGTTCAAAGGAGAACTTGGAAGTTCAAACCTTTTGTTGTCATGTAAATTAGAACATTTTTCAGGACTTCATATATGGGTATTTTGAATTATTTGCAGCAATTGAGAATGCTAGAACTTATAAGGTGTAAAGCTATTGTTCTAGTTCTGGTTTGGCAGATTACGTCATTTTCTTGACCACATTATATGACATAATCGTCTATTGATGATCACACACTTGTAATAGTGACCAACAATTGTCTGTTGGAACATGAATTCTTTTCTAAATCATTGAATCTGCAACCCCAGACCTTAATATCATGGAATGGCCTCACCCTTGCCGATTATGTTGGGTGAGTCACCTAGCTTGCCCTAACAGTCTCACTGGGCAGGGGCTTGACCATTCTATAGTAGTAGATACATAAAAAGGCTAGCTCTGATGGTAGTGATCAATGAAGGGAAAAAAGAAGGATTGGGGAGAAGGGGGAGGAGTGAGAAATATTACCAGGCCACCAGTATCGCAAGTGACAGCATGCTCATCCCATGGCATGGGCATTCCATCATATCTGTTGTATAGACCACCAATCCCTTGACAGCTGCCGATGCGATGGTTGATGACTACATCTGCCATTGCCCGCAGATTCCTTCGATGCATTGTCTGCAGCAAATTTCTCAGCTCCCCTTCACTACCATATGCTGTGTTCAATGAATAAAGATCTCTCGGAAGATATCCTGAACTCAGCAAAATAACACACACATTCCAATTGAAAAGTTACACAAAAAGTCTGAACAAAATTACTGTTGATTTGCTGCCACCAGTGCCATTACTGTTGGCCCCCCACCCAGTATCTGTGGCCTCCTTAAAATCTTCCTCTTTGTGCAGGAGACCAAAATAAAATCTGCCAGCGCATCACCATATGCTGATGATGACTGAGACCTACTAAGTAAAGCATGGGGAAAGGAATGATCAAGAATTGTGTGCAGACATCCATGATGGGTTACACAAAAATTGGCAAAAAGCTGTAAATTTGGAGTAAGACAAAAACCTTGAGGGGCAAGAGAATCAAATGCAGGAGGAAGCCACATTGAGGTGAAACCCCATGCTGAAAGTTCAGAAACCTTGTCTTTCAGCCTATTCCACCATGATTGCTGCTTATGTGATTCCCAATTAAAGCCCTGGACACCACATCCACCAAACCAACTATAATAAAAATGACATCAGACCCAGCAATTTTTCTCCTTTCAGACATCAGCCGGAAAACACTCATGATCCACTTGTGACATACCATCTAAATTTTTTTAGTGACAGTGAACTTGTTGAATTCATCATCAAGACCTGGATATATAAATAAACTCATCAAGAACCCATTTTGCATCAGAAGAACAAGCGCAGAGGACGGAGGAACTTATTACCTGGAAAAAAATTTCTCTGCCATTACGAAGTATATCATCATTGCCTGTTAGATAAAATTAGCTCCACATTTTTAGTGGAGTGATGATGATGTGCACCACATTAACCATTCATTGAAGAGAAGGATAAGAGGATCGCAGAGAGCTTCTTCCTCAACACAAGTCCATGGTGTTAGAACGGGTGCAATGTCTTTCTTACCATTCAAGATTTCATTTTCTAATTGTCGTGTGTCCGTTTGTTCCACCATCTGAACAATAACACCAAAGGACAAAATCTGATCTTATTATTACCCGCATGATAAATAAATTTGCAACTGGAAAAATCAAAATGATGCAGGAGAGTATTTTAATTACAAGGATGTATCTTGAGCACCCATGTTGGACTTTGTCTGCAATATTGTACCTGTAGCTCCTCATCATCAGGGAGAGAACTTTGGTCCCCTACTGACTCAAGCTTGTAGTGAGAAGGGTTTTTGGGTCTAGTTTTCTGAGCTCCATCTAGCTGCTGAAATATATACAAACCCTAAGTTTATATTAGCTGTTTTCTCAACTAATTAATAAGGATACATAGATCAGGTGAGAAAGTGGTTAGTCTTCAAGAAATAGCTGAAACATTTTTTAAAAAAATTTAATGACAGCAAAAGAAAATTGAGCAAAAATTAGAACTCCTAGCAAATTGATGCCAAAGTTCAACAAAAAGATCCTTACTGCTTCCTGTATGTCATCCATCAGCTGCTCTTTGGAAATTGGGAAGTAAAATTAGGAATTCTCAAACCCGCTGCTGCATCACAATGTAGACTTCTTTCTCTCTCTCTCTCTGTATGTTGTGTAAGAACTACACCCAGAGTTAGTCAGACTTTGTGTGTGTGTGTGCGTGTCTCTGTGAAACTTGATCATCATCTGCGTCAAATTGAGCACCACCCACTTTGTTGTTGTTGTTGTTGCTTTTTTCCCTTTTGACATTCAATTGAAGTTCCTGACAAATGCTCAACATCATCAAAACCAGAATGATTCCATTCCAGTATGAATATATTTTACTCGGTTGAAGAACCAAGAATAATAATAATCCACAAACATTTGTTTCACGGGCCAGCTCCTGAAGGTTGATTGATTGATGAGAAATTGCAAAGTAGCACTCAGGTACTATGATTCATCCTAGATTCAAACTAGAGATCATGCTGCTGCTGCTGCTGTTACCTAGCTAGCTAGATTCTGTCTAAGATTGCATAAGCAAACTGTTGCAATTATGGCAGCAATTGTGAAATTGCAAATCTTCCTCAGACCAAATTAAGGGCAACCTCATGAAATCCCAGCTCCCCGCAACTTAATTCCTTTCAAACATTCCTCCCCGACGCCCCCAAGAAAACAAAAAAATCTCGAACTCCGTGGCAGGCACATCTCAAAAAAAAATTCTCCCTTCTGAAGAATCTTAAGGTCATGGATGATGATGACTCTTACATGATGGAAATAAAATTAGCGGCCGCAAATTCTGTATGATGATACAGCAGCAGCAGCAGCAGCAGCCCCCTGCAGCGCTCCATCTGCCATATAGACAACACCCACTTATCTACAATCACCGCTGCAGCAGCGGAATAGAAAAATAGCCGCTAGGCTACCACCAACAACAGAAACAGCAACAACAAGAATCCTTTTCCTTCTTCACAACAAATCCGTGAATAGAATCAGTACAAAAACTATGTAGTAGCGAGGAGGCTGGGAATTGGGAAGTAGGGTTCAGCTGGATTTGGCGACAAAACGCAGCCCGACACAAACAAACGTGCCATCCCTCGATTTGTGGCTGCATTTGGGCGCTGCGGATTTGGCGCGACTGGAAATCTTCCCGCACATTCACACAAACAGTACACTAGGGTAGACACGCTCAACACCCCAACGCACGCCTACCGACGAACGCCCCATTAGTTTAGTTTAGAGGAGGGCCTTCAAGGAAACAGCCCTGTTGCACACTCGACTGCTTATGATTGAACAGAACGTCTGGTATGAAATTGATGTGCTCACTTTATTATTTCAAAAAGTGGTCAAAATATTGCCTTTTATCTTCACTGATGGGTGTAAAACTGAAGGGGCATTGATAATTCTCACTCATCTCATTGTCTTGTAATGTTTAGTCATTGGAGATTTTGTGAACACAATCGAGAATAAAAATGATTATAAATCATGGACATGTGGGAAAGGGGAGAGGTTTGTTATTGTTTTGTGTTGGGGCTGTTGGGGTTCATTTTTAGAAAGTCATTGAACATTTGTAAAATTATTGTGTAATATTGGGGTTGAGTGTTCATTAAATTAGGAAAAGGTTGAAAGGGTTTTCCTTTTTTTTGTTATTTAGTGTTTGGGGTGTTTCGGGGCAATTTTATATACAATACAAAAAATTGGCATAAACTTTGTTTAGTATTAGACACATGGGTTGTCCTATTAAACATGAGTTATCCCATTAAACCAAGGCAACTAAGCACAAATCTAAATAATGTTTCAAAGTTTAATCATGGGCTCCTAAATTATCATCAACAAAAAGGAGCCCTAACTTAGGACACTAAACATTGGACATTAATGAACCACTTAAAGCTCATACTTTGCAAATTCCCTTCAACTGTATGCACATTTTTCCTCCAAAAAATTGCAACATATTCACAAGCATTTGGGCAACCCTCAATATAACTCATAATTTTTCTTTGTTTTACATCACTTTTCTCAGGATGTTATCTTTAGAAGCAAAAACAAATTTGAAAGCATTCCAATATTCTTTTAGGAAGGTTAAACTTTAGTTTAAAAGTCTTGAAAGATAGAGTAAATACAATAGACTAGTGCAAGAAGTAACCATGAGAAGAATGTAATCAAATATGTCTAGAGATGTAAAAAGTGAAAGAAGTAACCACAAAAGAGTTGAAATCAAATCTAACTAAAGATGCAAAAGTGCAACAAATAAACATAGTGCAATTGTAATCAAACATTGATTACAATTGCAAACTTTCTAGAAGTAGCCACAAAACAATTGCCATTAGATTTTATCAAAGATGTAGAAATGCAAGAAATTAACATAGAAGATTTGTAATAAGATTTGAAAGGTAAGGGAGAGGAATAAAAAATCTTGCAAGGGGAGGGGGGAGGGGGGGCACTAGTAAAAATAATAATAATAATACATGAGTAAAAATATAGGGTGAAATATATTGATTGTTGGGTTAAAATTATAAGTTAATTATTTTTTAAAATGGTACATTTCATTCAAATAATCAATTTAATTATAATATAAGGTATGTATTAATCTGAAATAATGGATTATAATTAATATAGGGTGACTTTTATATATATATATAAGAAAATTAAATAATAATAAGATGATAAAAAATTTGCTGAATAATTATTTTATACCCCCTCTAAAAATGGTCATTTGATACATGTAGATCCCAAACTTTATACTAAATGGAAGTGAAAAGCGAAACAACATAGAGATCGAAGTTTTGGACAAAATTTATAATGAAAAGTATAACCAATACCTTTACAATTGTTGGGTTTCCAAGTTTGTAACTAGTCCCACCTTTTCTACCTAGTAATTCAAAAAGGGACAAATTCCAACAAGCTCAAGCTCCATGTTCATTGAAATTTATTTCCACAACCTACATAACAACATATCACAATTTGGTTTGGGAAGATTTCTCATTTAAAAAAAAATTGTATTCTAGATTTAACATTATAATGTGGCATGCATATCAAACATATCCAACATTAACAATTTTTTGTTCTCTTGGGTAGATTACAAAAAGAATAAAAATGTACCTCTTGTAGGGGCAAAGCCTACTCCACCCACTAGCTTGAAGCTAAGACCAAGAGGGAAGGGGAGTCCATGATGTTGCATATGCCTTGCAAAAGACAAAATGGAGTGGCACTAAACAAACAATCAAACAACAACAAAGAAAACATCCTACCAAAGTCAAACCTCATACGTAAGCCTCCGAGTGCTTATAGAATCTTATTAGTGAGTGGGAAGGGAAGTGGATAGATGAAGCACTTGAGAAAACAATGGATGCAATAGAAAGTAACAACACCACATTGAGGAAGGCAAGTAGGTTATGGAGCATACCTTTAAGCTCTTTATGTAACCATTTAAATGGTAAAACATGAATGAAAAAGGTTAGGTTAAAATGAGTACTAATAATAAAAAAAGATGTTGCAGTACTTACTTGGATTTTGGCTATGCAAAAAGTAGGTTTATCAATTAACATACAACAACTAAATCTAAAGGTAATAGAAATCACCAAACCAAACCAACACCATTTCAAAATGAGGTTCCATAATATAGTTGGTGGTATTGTTTTAAATGGCGTCATCTAAATATGTCTATTCGTCAAGCAAAAGGATTGAAGGTGTGTAAAGCATAAGGATTAATTCAACAATCTTGCCAAACATTTTATAACAATTTGCAACTTTTATACAACAAAAAAATTACCCAACATATCACACATGGAATAATGATGAAAATAAAATTCAAGCAAGCAAACAAGTAAGGGCGAAAATGTTAGCCAAAAGGTGGTTCATAACAAGTCTATAGCACCATTTGAAAATCTAAGGTTATGCACCCCCAAGCTCCTTAATGGACTCAAATGTGAATATAAACTGAAAACAACGGAAAAGTAAGGAGTTGGGGCACGTTCCCTGATTCGCAACACTTTGAGCGGTAGAGGGGCATGCTGGAGCTCCAGGATGGGATTAGGAAGAGTGATAAGCATCAAGTACTCACACGGACCTGCACAAAACCAACACAAGGTTAGTGCATAATTGGAGCACTTTTGGTGCTAGGACAAGCCATGGGCAAATTCAGACTCACAAGACTCACCACGGCCCAAACTTGGGGAAAACCATCACTTTCCCCCTTATAGTATACTTTATGCCTCTCCACAAGACTCACATCCAAATGGCTTTTTGTCTTAGGACTCCCAAATGGGAGTCCCGAAATTACCAAAGTTGAAACTCCCGCGACTTTGGGACCCCATAACTTTGTGTGCAGACCTCTGATTAAGATGAGGTCTATAACAAAGTTGTAGCCCTCGTTGAAATCTTCCCAATGATATTTTTCACACCACCTACATGCAAGGAAATCAGGGCGATTCCTGACTTTTAGTGGTCGAGAGTCAAACTGCCAATTTGACTCTCGGCCCTTCTTTTGGCCATAACTTGTGTTTAGATGTCCAAATGGGTCATGTGAGCCCATTTTAGACATCTATGTTTCAAGATATTTCCAATGGTATGAAAAACTCTTCAAGCCATTGGGTTTTGACCCTTGCAATCACCCTTTGAACATTTGGGAGTCCACTGCAACTCCAACCCCCAACATGGGAGTTCACGTGGGAGTGTGAGGGTTCTTTCCTTCACATTTTTTTGCACTTCTGGGGGCATGAGAATGTGACTCCCAAGCTTAGTCTTGGCCCGCACCTTTGCAAGCCCTTTGCCTTGGTCACGAGCCCAAGGCTAGGGTTGCGACATAAAGAATGGCTCACTATGAATTTTGTAATTAATGTGCAAGAGGATTTCTACTAACATTTTCTATCTTTAAGGGTGGAAGACTGTGCAAAAATTACATCAAAAACTATAAACCAAGCACATGTATGGCAATGTAAAAAAAGGCTTGGATGACAACAATTTTATTCAAAAAGTTCTTAAGTATTCTCAAGAGATTAATTCCTAGTGGGATTTCTTTAA
>Ga0209611_10000815_pt1 | contig 49627 bp, 41 predicted proteins | sample S1TSphgellanicum_3_FD_187693 | JGI IMG/M metagenome (GOLD analysis project Ga0209611, IMG submission 187693) | Host-associated microbial communities from peat moss isolated from Minnesota, USA - S1T2_Fc - Sphagnum magellanicum MG (SPAdes) (version 2) | ecosystem: Host-associated > Plants > Peat... | reverse complement strand
TTGAAATTTTATTTAGAATATTGGAAATTTTCAATGCTTTTTACACTGCCATAATTTTCAATGGATGCCAGAGCAAGCATTCGTTAAGCACACTTTTATTATATATTGACAATTTCAAGGCTTGCATTTGCCATAATAATAATGGCAATGGATGTCAGTTGCCATTTTAACACACAAATGATCAGATTGCCCAAAAAAATTTTTTTGCCAATAATAATAATAATATGTTGGATGCCAAAGGTATTATTATGATGCATGTGAAAATTGGTTGCACCAGAAACCCTAACCATTATGAACAGGGAGGGAGGTTTGGATACTGGAACTTATCAACATACAAAAACAAAGAAATAATTTTCAATAGATTGATACCTACTAAATAAGTAACTTACTACTTATTTACAAGTTGAACAACGTTGGGGTATATTTGCCATCTCCGGTCTATTCCCATGGTCAGCTGTATGTTGCTATCTCACGGGTCACAAGCAGTGCAAACATCAAGATTTTCAGCGGCCAGGGTCCCATGGATACATGCGAAATGTCCTACAACTTTTCCAATCTTGAAACTATGCTAGTCAAAACTCTCATCGAAGTATTGTTTCTCTGACTAACACCAGTAATTGGCACTATGTATTATGTGGGAATCAATGGATGCAATCCATACACTAATTGATATGGTGTGTACCTTTGTTGTTACTTTGTATGCAATTTTATATGAAAATAACATTGTTGACAAATGTTCATCCCAATCTGTTATATTTTCATTAACTAACTTAGTCAACATAATCCCAAGCACTTTGTTAATAGACTTAGCCTGCCCATTCCCCTAAGGATAATAGGTTGTAGAGCTCATATGTTTCAATAGAATTTTTTTTGTCAGATGCTTGATAACATCATTAATGAAATGAACCCCCTAATATGTGACTATAATTAAAGGACATCCAAACTTGGTTAATATGCACTCATATAAAAAATTTGTTGTTACATCTAGAATATCGGTTCTCAATGTTCTTACTTCCACCCACTTGGTAGCATAATCTATGGCTACAAGAATGTATTTGTTTCACATCCAATATCTTCCTCTATGTGATTTTAGTTGCAAAATGGCCTCCTAATGGTCCTTTGTGCAATTGTTTCATCGTCATCTGTGCTTCTATAGTTGTCAAACATCTTTGTAGTTTGTTGTCTTCGCCCATTCTGTACAATTCACCATTGTTAAGTGTGAAAGGTTTTGTTCTCCTAATAAATATCTAATTTTGTTGTACAAATAATGTTCTTTCAATTTGCCCCTCACAAAATCTTTTACATCATTCAACCATTTAGGCTATGTGTAAAACAAACTTGCATCTATGGTTTGATCAAGCACTCTTGTGGGTTTTGTAGTGTTTGGTAGTCTTGACAAAGCATCTACAACTACATGAGTTCTACTTGGCTTATACACTATTGTGAAGTCATATTCTAAGAACAATAATAATCACCTAGCTACTCTCCCTAAAACTTATGGTTTGTTGACTAGATAGACCAATGCCATATGGTCTACATAGAAAACAAACTTATTGCCTAGTAGATAATGTATGAACTTGTGCAAAGCAAAAACCAGTGCTAAAGCCTCTTGTTTTGTACTGCTATAATTTTATTCTACTCTATTAAAAAGTCTAAAAGCATACACCACCGGTTGATCACTCTTCCTCTCAAGTTTTAAAATAACATAGCTCCTATCATTAATAATGATGCATTTGTATGAACATGAAACTCCACTTGCCAGTTTGGTGATATCAATATCAGTGCTTCAATATACTTTTGTTTGATCAACTCCCAAGCCTTTTGACACTCTTTTGTCTAGAAAAAACTCTCTGTTTTTTTGGTCAATTTAGTAGTAGGTGCCATAATAGCAACAAAGTTTGATGAAACATCTAAAAAATTATGCCAATACATTTGAATACTTGAATTTTCTATGGATTCTTAGGTGGTGGCATGTTTATTATTGCTTGTATTTTCTTTGGATCTAGTAGTTTCCTTTCTTTGGAAACAATAAAACCCAAGATCATTCCTGAAAATACCATGAATGCACATTTGTCTTGATTCAAAGTAATGTCATATTCTTTGCACTTTTGAAAGCATAATCTGAGCTTCTGCAAATGACTATCCATGTCATTATACAATATAAAATCATTTAAAAATATCTTCATAAAATTGTCCAAATATTCTTTGAATGTTTTAGTAACAACTATTTAATATGTTAGAAGTCCATTTTAAACTCGAAATGGCATCACTTCCCATATGAAAGCTCCCTAATTTGTAATAAATGTAGTATTGTAGCATATAAAGAGGTTTTGGAAATGTAGTTTATAATTGTAATTTTGTAATATGTACTGTCAAATACACACACCTAATGGGTTCAAATTAGTGTACTTTTAAGGTTTGTGCTAAAGTAGATTTATGTAGAGTGAAGATGATTTGCAAGAACCACCATCTTGCAAACACTAAATAGTAGTAATGAATTAAATGTGTCACCGTTTTCAACATAATTGCAAGACAATGTTTAGCAAGAAAAAAAAAATTTTGAATTTTAAAATTGTAATCAAATTATGATTAATATTTTAATTATCTTTCTTATAAAATATTTCCAAATATAATTTGTGTAGTGTACGTGGACTTGGGCACATGCCTCATCAACAAGGGGTGTGTCACACTATGGCCTTGCCATTTTACATTAGAAAGTATCTTATTAAGGCAAAAGAAGAATTAAGGAAACTCAAATATTTCACCATGCAAAATAAATATAATCTTCGAAAAAAAGTCCTCTAAAAGAAACCAAAATCCTTCAAGATATTAGAACTCTATAATAACTAATCTCAAGTTTCAACACAAGCCAAAAATATCATGTTTCAAAAATCCTCATATAAAAATAGACCTATTATTCTTATTATTACCTAGGGGCCTATAAAAATCCCTTAAGCTACTACACTCTATAATGAATCTAAACACAATATCCTTGCCTTGGTAGGCAAAGGCCAACAAAGGAGATCCTTATGCCCCCCTGTAAGGGCCTCAAACAAATGAGGCTGTTCTGAGAATTTGGGTCCTTCACTTGGCCTCTAGGGGCCCTTATTCCAACCCATTCTTGGTCCTTACCTTACACCTAAGGTGCCTTCCAAACACACACCAGGAAATTTCTCGTTGCGGTAGGGCACTAGGTTTAGGTTTAGGGTTTTTGCTGGTTTGATATTCCTGCAGGATTCTTTCAGGATTCTTTCAGGAAGGATAGAAGAGAGGTGGAAGACGATTAGAAGAAGATTCAGATCATTGGCGACCGTGATGCATTTGTGAGATTGCACTTAGATTATGGGAATTTGGGTATAGGTTTTGTGTGAGAGTTGGTTTTTGGGTGAGGCAGAGAGAGACAGAGAGAGAGACAGAGAGATGGGGCATTTGTATGCATTGGATTTCGATGGTGTACTGTGTGATAGTTGTGGAGAAAGCTCCATCTCCGCTCTCAAGGTTTTTCATCTCCGAAACTTTTGTTTGATTTGAATGGTTCTTCTTGTTCTTGAGCTTCTTCGCAACCCTAATTTAGTTTCCATAGCACTTGAAATATGCCATAGCTCCGATACTCGTTCATTGATTCACTCCCCATTTAGCTGGCGGTAGATTCTGAGTGTCTATTGTTCTATAATAATACCCAAGCCATGAGAGAAGGCAAGATCTATAGTTAAATTCTCTTTGGGTGAAAATGTGATGTAATAATGCATGAAAGCAGTTTTGATGCAAGAAAACCAGAAAGGGGCTTCAGATGCCTGTCTGCAGGTTCTGCAAATTCTTAAGTTGTTTTGTTTCACTTTTGTGATGGATGCATGGGCATGGACTGTGTGCACACACACATACAGGCTGCCAAAATCCGGTGGCCACAAATTTTCCGCAGTGTTGATGCAGCAACAGAGACATGGATTCTTGAAGAAATGCGCACTGTGAGTCCAGAATTTTTTTGCATTGAATTGATAATAATATATAACTACTGCAGATAACCTGTTTTGGGAGTCTTTTAGCCTTCCTATATGTAGCTGGACATCCAGATGGTTAGGCCTTTCAAAGTTTGGCTTGTGCTCTGAGGTTTAGAGTATGAGACTCCATATCAGGATAGAGTATATATGCTGAATTTGGTCTGAATGTCTAGGAGTTATAGGTTGCCAAATTTTCCAGCACACAGATCTTAGGAGTAGTTTCACATTTTGTCATCCTGATTGTTGGGTTATCTATGCTTTGGTTTGAATTACAACCACATCACTCGGGCATACAAAAGATTTTTCAGTTTTCTTTGTTATAACAGCTAATAGTTGAGCACTTGATGGTGGAACAGGTACGCCCAGTTGTGGAAACTGGGTATGAAAATTTGTTACTTGTGCGGTTGCTTTTGGAAATCAAGCTTCCTTCTCTCAGACAATCATCCGTGAGTATACATATGTCTATGAGATCTTTGAGGTGCTGACCTTTCTGATCTATGATGTTTAATCAGATGAGGTTTAACACCCTTTTTCAACAATTTTGGGATTAGATGTGAAATGAATGTTATGGAATATGTATTTCCTTTTTTTGTGCGGACCAAATATTCTCTTCACAAGTTCTCTAATGGCAAGTTCTAATGTGTCCTCAAAGTTTATGTGTTTATGAGCTTTGTATGGTCTGAAGGTAGCAGAGAAGTTGACAGTGGACAGCATTTTGGAGAATTGGGAGCATGGGATTAAGCCCGTAGTCATGGAAGAGTGGGGTGAGCACAACAAGGATGAGCTTGTTGAACTTTTTGGTCAAGTACGGGATGAATGGATTTCATCTGATATTCATGGTTGGATTGCTGCCAATAGGTATGACAGAATGAAGTGTCTTTATTTGAATCACCATTGTGTGCATGCTGCTGAAATACCCGATGATTGCAAAGCCAATGATATCCAGTCTGACCAAGATTTGTTTTGGTAATTTGAGCTACAAAGAGACCCCATGGTGTTACTGAAGAGTAACAGTGTCTTTATCTGAACTCTGCAACTTTAGATCAGTCAAAAATTTATCCAATTGGCTGATATTCTACATCAACAATGAGATACAAAGTACAATTTTTAGGACAATTTCAAGCCAGCACAAGTGCAAATGTGGACAGATTTTACCCTGGGACTGCCGACTCACTCCGTTTTTCATCATCAACTTTGTACATTGTTACCACGAAACAGGCTCGATTTGCAGCTGCATTACTCAAGGAGTTGGCAGGCATTGATTTTCCAGCAGACCGAATCTATGGTCTTGGCACTGGGTAAATATATTCCTTCCACATTTGTACATTTGGATTACTAATTCATCCACTCTCTGTACATCCATTCGTAAATTCCTAAGAAGGGCTTTGGCAGAACTTATATTGTCGTGGTTCATGCAGACCTAAAGTGGCAGTGTTGAAGAAGCTTCAAAATCTTCCAGAGCATCAAGGCTTAACCCTCCAGTGAGTGTTTTATTCCATCCACATTTTTTCTTGCTGTTGTTTTCATATTTTGTAACCTTACTGAGATTGACAATTGTATTGAGTCCATTCATTGAGATTTTCATCATGAATTCCCATTCAACAAATGGGAAAGACAGTCAATTCTGGAAGGAATGTTCTATGTGGTGGCAGTTTTGTGGAGGATAGGCTGGCTACCTTGCAGAATGTTGTCAAGGACCCAGAACTAGACCAATGGAACCTTTATTTGGGTACCCTTTTTTCCCTGACCTTGTGTCCAACTGATGGAAAATTTGGTTCTTTGAGTCATATTTGCAGCAAGAGTTGATGAAGAAAAAATGGCTCGCCTTAATTCAGCATTGAGCTCCCATGTAACACAACAAATTGGGATATAAATCTTTGTCTTTCTATTTGCCCTACTTCAGGCTGATTAGTTCAGGATTATAAGTACAGGAGATGACTATGTCGTAGAAATAAAGGTGTGTGGTACTCTACTAATGTGTAGGGGGGTATGCAGCTACATGGGGTTATAATACTCTTGGTGAAAGGGAAGCAGCTGCCACTGTTCCACGCATCAAAATCCTTGATCTTCCAGATTTCTGTGGAAAATTAAAGTAAGCAATTTTCTTATGTTTTAGTAAAAGCAGAATCATTTGCAGAGGAACATTTATAAAGCATCTTGATTGCTTAATCCTCTATCACTCAGCTGCAATGATGTATTCTATTCATCTTCTGTGGGGTCAAAAGCTGAAATTGCTCAACTGATCAGAGCTTATGTGCCTGACTTAGTGACTACACAATAGGTCACCAGAGTAATGTCACAATTCTTACCTTTAGCTAGTGTGCAGCTCAGTTTCATGCTCTGCCCAGTGGCCTTGTGATAGGAACCCTCAATTGGGCAATATTCATTTGTTCTGGCCACAGATCAACGCCCATGGCCAAGACTGTCAACCAATAACTGTATTGTGGGAACTTGTGGAACTGCTATGTGGTTGAACTGATTGTTTATGGGGTGTGTTTGGGTAGGTCTTTGGAACCTTTCAGAGGTGAACTCATTACAAACCAGTAGGTAAATGTACTCCAATGTTATTGATTCCTAGAGCTAGATTATTAATTTAAACTTTTGCTGACTGAAAGCAAAGCATATATCACCCAATTCCATAACACTATTTCACTTATGCTAAGAAAGATTATCCTGCCGCAACATCACAAACCTATTGCTAAGAAAGATAGCAATGTATCGCTATTGAAAGATGATTTCTGATGATTTCCTTTCATCGTTTTGTTTCTTCTTGTGTAATTATTTTTCTAATTCCTTAATGTCATTGTTCTAATATGTTTAATGAGGTGATTGCATCTTCATAACATTTGTTAACTTGTAAAAGCGAATCAACAGAAGTTTGATTAATGAAACTCTTCCGTTTTGCCAAATAAGCCCTTTAGAATCGCTTGTCAACAAGTTCACTTCTAGTCCCAACTAGCTTGTTAGTGTCATTTTTTCTTGTTTTATGCAAGGGGAGGGCTCTCCCAATAACCATGAATCAATCCTATGCATTCACATCTAGCACTTGTCTTGCTAATTCACATTGTGAGGTTGCAATGTGAGGTGACAAAACTATTCATTCAGATTTGGAGATTTTACGTGAATGCCACGAGGTGGTGATAGTTCAATTCGTTGAGTTGGAACATTGAGCAATCTCCATTCAAAACAACAAAGGTTCATTTAGTTCCACTTTGACATAGTTGCCTATCTCAACGTTTGTTGAGCCAAAGATGCTTAGCTTCAAAACTCAAACTAGATATGGTGTATCCACCTTGGTTTTGATGTAGTCTACACTAAACCCCCTTTATAATCACCCCCATTTGAGTCATATTCTTGTTTGTGTCACACAATTTTTGGTAACCATCGATTTTAGTAAGAAACGCCATTTTTGTAAAGGATTATCACACTTGTTAGTAGCACAAAATATTTGCAAAGCTTTCTAATGTTTACAAGCAAAAGATATCTGAATTTGTCAAGAAAGTAGAAAATTTAGACTTAAAAAAATCTAATTGACAAGATACACAAGGTCAAACTCAATGTTAATCGTCACATTAAAACAAGCAAAAATCACAACCTTCTTCAAGTCTAATAATACATAATAGAGCTTAAAATAAGCCATGTAGGAAATTTAATCAATTGGCACTTTTATTCTAGCATAAAAAGGTTGTTTTGTAAGTTTTTCTTACCTTCGGTCACAATTTTGTAAGGATTTATATGGAATGTGACTATAGACATTTAAATCATAATTTGTTAATGTCACAAAAAAAAAGTGGTCACCAAAGGCGTGATTATAAAGGGGGTTTATTGTACATCTTTATCCAAATGTTTTTTTGGAGTTCTTGTATAACCTTGGTGGCACCATGGCTATACACGAACTCCATTGTCTAATAGTGTCCTAGGTGATGAGTCACCTTCAAATCATGTTTAAGGAACTTGAAAAATTAGGAGTTCAAGAAATCTAAAAATTCGTATAGACTTGGAACCTATTATTGTGATGTGATCCCAACAAACCTAATCAATTGTAAATATGAGTTTTCTTGTTAACATAGCATGGTGTTCACCTTTGCATGGGAATTACCTTGTTTTAAGTATTTGTTTTCTATCAACAAAAAACTTAATTAAAAGGCAAGAAAGCCAACATTGTGTACAATCATCAAGAATGCACAATAGGAACAATCAAATATTCTTGGTGACATAATTTTTTGCATGATGATTTGAATGTTATGTGTAGGCTAATTGATGGAGGATGGGATTGGTCTATTCTTCCTATCCTTCCTCGATTGCAATTCTACTAGTGTTCAATGAAAGTTGTGTTTAAATGAGGGGATGTTCTTTTACAAAGCAAAACATAAGACTTCACAAAAATACGTGAAAGGCATCAATTGCTAACCTACTAATGCCTTAATCCAAAGGACTTATTGAGTGAACTTTTTAATTATTTATAAAAATAAAATAACAAAATTAACTATCAAAAATAAAATAACAAAATACCAAAAATACATACTAAAATTATCTATCAAAATTTATTTATTGACAATTTTATAGTTCAAATCAACTTCAATTGGGACATTTGATATGGTGTTGGAAAGCTTTTTCCAAAGCCTATAAACACAAAATCTTAAAACATTCAAATTGGAGTTTTTTTAAATAAGTTATGAATTTATGAAATTTCCTAACTAAAATATTTTACTAGTTGGCACCATCTTGGCAAGATGGCTCTACCATTTCTATAAAGGTATTAACCTAACAATTTTTTGATAGTAACTAATTTTTGAAAAGACATTCAACATTTGATAAGGGTATTGACCAAGCTTTGGGTTGACACTACTTCCATCAAAAGGTCAATGATTATTTTGATAACATTTTATAAATGGATGATAACAATTTATACTTAGTATTAAAAGTTTAAATTCTTGAATTGAATCATCTTATTTTTCATGTTTTTACAACATTTTAAGGAAAATCACCACTTGAGGTTTTTAAATGTGTTTTTAAAGCAATTACATAGTTTCTTCCATTTGGAATATATAAGTACATTGTACAAAAGTTGTTTTTAAAATTGATTTGATCATTATCCACAAGTAGTGGTACTTATGTAACATAACTAGATTGATATTTTGAGTAATTTTGAAAACTTATCATTACCTACTAGAATTTGTTTTAATAGAAGCTTTCTTATAAGCTCATTCAATAGGTTTATTGAAGTGGTTCTTTACATTTGGCACCCATACTAAGGAAATGCACCTAACTTAAAAGGTAGGTCTAATCCCTTTACATTTTGTACTAAAATTCATTCAAAATCAATTAGAAACTTGGTGTTTCATTATTGAAACAAAGGAAATTGAAATCATTATACCTAATTTTTTTGCAAGAAAGATGCCCCCTAATGATAAGAAGTTTGGCAAGTACTCCTCCTATCAATGATGTTTGATGTTCTATATTTAGATTTTCAAGGTATCATTCTACATTGGTAGTAATTATTACACCCATCAAAAAAATAATGTTTGAGGTTAGAGGTTTTACTTATTATCTAACAAATTTGCCTCCGTAGCCAAACCATAAGCAACTTGACAAATAGCTATGATGCACCAGTGAACATGCAAGAATAAAAGTTCAAGAGGCTAAACAATCAAATAAACATCAAACTAACAATTTACAAAACAAATTAAAGAAACTTCAATTTGAATATGATATTGAACACAACAAAGTTATGTAATTGGAGGTCCATGAAGTGCAAAAAAACCGCATTACAATCCAACACATAAGGTTGTTGGAAAGAAAGAAAATTCAGCTTAAGATTCAATTTGCCAAATAGGAGGCTCAAACAAAGTTCATAAAATAAGTTGCCAAGCAATGTTAACAAGGAGAAATGGAGTTGCACTGAACCAATGAGCAACTATCTAGAGCTCCAAGTTGCCAAATAGTTTAAGGCCATAAAAAGATGGTAATGACAAAAAAAAATATGGCCAAAACTAAGGTTATCGATCTATGAAGCAAACTTTGAGAGCTCAATCTTCAATAAAGGAAATGGATGAACAAATTATCAAAGTGAATAACAAGTTTAATGAAGATTTGAATAAACTCAATAGGGTACTTTAAACTTTTACTTCTAGAAGTTTAGGATAACAAACCTTTTAAAGTTGGAGTAGAAATGCCCATAGTAGAAAAATTAAAATCTTATGCGAAAATAGTATTATAGAGTTAAACATCATAAATTTTATGGCCACAATTTGACAATAATAGTCATGTGAAAAAAAAAATTCCATAAGTTTGTGTTTTTTAGACACATATGCCATGTCCACCACATCTATGTCTAAACACAACATGACATCCATGTCTAAACAATATGAATGGACGTACAACATTCATGTTTAAAAAATGCACACAACATATATGTTTAAACGATATGAATAGGCGTATGACGTTTGTGTTTAAATAATACAAGTTTATGAAAAATATATTTTGCATGACTACTATTGTCAAGTTGTAGTTCATGAAGTTTGTGATGAAGGCAGTAGTTTTCTTTTTACTTAAAAGGCAATTATAAACATTGAAGATCATGCATGTTTTAAACACCCCTTTCCCCACAAGAGAAATTATGAAAACATAATTCTAAATAAAAGGGATGATAATGTTAAAGGTAGAAAATTTGAAAACTTGAAAATTTCCACGTTCAATAATGATTAAACTTTTAAATTGGAATGTTTTTTAGGAATAGGTCAAGTTATAATTAGGTCAAAATTTAGACGTGACATTTTGATGAATCATTAGAGGTTTGATAGGGGTACTAACCAATTTCAAAGCCAATATTACCTTGAAAACCTTTCAATAACCCTTCAAGATGGAGAACACCAATTTTAGAAATAATATTTAAATTACACGTTTGAAGATGATGATACCTTTTATATTATAATTTTAAAGTGTTTTAACAAGTGTTCTTCGCTACTTACACTCTATGTTCCTTTTGGCTATTTTATTAATACATATGTTTTGTATAATTTTTGAGTCTTATAGTTTTTAATGTTCATTTGAGGTTTTGAGTTGTGTTGAAAATTCAAGAACACTTGCATTGAATTCTTAAATTGTTCAAGATCCACATTGGAATTTTTTTTTTCCTTTTGTTACAATCCTTTAAGTTTTCAAGCTTTGAAATTTGAAAATAAAAAATGAAAGTTTTAGTTTTTGAAAGGATACTTGAGTCCCATTGTTTCAATATATTATTTTTTTAGCTCACAAGTAAAGCCTTAACTCTAAGTATGTTTGGCTGAAAGATGAAGATGACATATAAAACATCAATTTTTTCCATAGCCTTTCAATAACAAAAGCTTCAATAATAAATCTCTAGTAATTTTTTTCTCTCTTAAAAAAATTAATATATTACTTATAAAATAATCAACTAATTTTTACATGGGTAGTAATTATGTAGGCAGTATAATATGATTCTAGTATACATATTGCATATTTGAATATTTCAAATATTATTTCATGTTCATCCTTCTTGATTTCTTTTGTTTTCTCTATCTTTTCCATTTTATGTGTTTTTTGACTAAATAGTTGCTAGTAAGCCCCCCTGCCCCCCAATAGTATTGTGACGAAACTCAATGTATATACGTATGACATTTGACCTTCTTGCATTGTTGAGATTTGATTAAATCAATGGGGATGTTATAATAGTTGACAAGATGTTAAACATTCATTTTCAATTTTTTAAAAATGCCAAACGTTAACTTTGACCTAGGATTTGTTGTCTATTTTTTGTAAGGTACAAATCCTTTGCTTCTTGCATTTCACATTATACACAACTTGTTGGAGCAATTGGAATATTGGACCCATATGATGTACATGAAAATTGACTATGGGTCAACATACATTAAACCTATTGAAGATTAAAAGTTATAACATTCATGCAAAAACCTTACTTTTGTAGCGGTATTTGAGGAGGGTAATTGGGGAGGTTGTCTTTGTAGAGTGCACTTTCACACAATGCATGGGGGTTTAACATGCAACCATTCAATGTTGTAAGGAAGAAAAATACAAGGTTGACTATAACATCCGTTGAAAAACATGTATATTTCCCATGTAGATATTGCAAATCATTAAAAATTTAATGGGGATGTGAATTCAAATGTATATGGACATGGATGAATGTGGATGAGTGGAATTCATCCATGATTGTCAAACATCATTACAATTGAAGAATCAAAACAAAGGAAAAAGACATTTGCATGAATATTGCATTCAAGCCATAAATATTATACACAAGACGACCACATTTTAAGGTCAAGAGATTAACAATCTTTGCTAGATCTAAAGGTCATGTTAGCTTCAATCCTATATTGCATAAAATCCACATTCACCTTGTGCACTCCATTTTCTATTATGGTTTCTTTTGGTTTTCTACATAATTGATTAAATTTTGAGGATTTTTTTTTTTGGTTGGGTTTTACCATGTAGCAAAATGTTAAGGATGTTTTAATTTGTTTAATTTCATATCACATTTATAACAAAATTTGGTTAATTTGTCTTATAGAGGATTGCCACTTTAATTATATTACAAAAATGAAGGAATTAAAAAACACTAAATCCTCCCTTGGCCCCTACATCTAGAAGAAGATGAAGAAGAGGGGGAACACTTTCACAATGCCCCAAATTTAAGATGTAAAAAAGAGGTGAACAAATTTTATATAGAAAAAATGGGGGGGGGCAATGTTCCTCTCCCCCTTTACTTGGAAAGCCATGGTATTGGGACATGAAATGTGGGCAAGGGGAAAAGCTGGCATCCCCCCCGCCCCAAAGGATTGTTTATTGTGATAGTTAGGTTACTTAATTCAAGATTTTGGTGTAGAGACCAATGTTCCACCATGTCAATGGCATCTTCATAGGGCAACCAATACAATAAACATAACTTGTTGTGCAAGCTACTACTTATGCAAATGGCGTTGCTTGATGTTTGTCATTCATAAAACAAGGAGGACCAATTGTGGTCATTTTTCCTTGGGCAACTTTACAATCATCACCATCCATAAGCAATGGGAATTTTTGTTGGGTATTTTTTTTTTAATATGGCATGTTGTGCAAGTGAACTTGGGGAATATAAGATTATGCTTATACAATACCTATTTATATGTTTTGGCCATTTCTTGCATTGATTTTCTTGTTTGTGAAAAGATTTTCCACAATTTAATCAATATGGAAAGATGTGACATTAAAGTCATGTGTTGGGGCACATTGTATATTGGTGATGATATTTTAAAAATGATACACATCAATCAATGACCAATGGATCACAATTGTTGGAAAACAATGATTCACTTTTTTTGTTTTAATTCTTTGTTATAATTTTCAATGGGTTTTGCATGTTCATGCATTCGTTTTTTTTGCATCCCTTTGGTTGGATGCAATTCATCCATGGATGTACAATATTGATGAACATATGAATGACATCCAACTTCCAAATGGATGAATGTCATAATATATTATTGAATTGCATCCATCTATATGATATGTCCATTTTATGGTATATGTTGTGCATAATATTTATTTTAAAATTGATGAATTTTGTCAAAAAGAGGAACAACCTTCATGGTTTTAGTCTACTTTGACTTATTATTAGGGAGTCACTCTATGAAGGCACACTCCCAACAATAATTATCATGATTGGGTGTTTTAAATGTTTTATTATTTTCATTTTTTGTTTAAATGAATATTTCATCTCTTTGCAACCCATTTAAAAAAATTGGACATCTTGTACAAGTAGATGATTTTTAAAAAAATCTACTTAAATCTACTTTCAAAATGGGATTTTTTTACATTATAATCACAATGTGAAAGATTATTATCATATTAGTCATTTTGTAAAATAATATTTATATTTTTTAATACATCAAAGTTGTTTTATGCCTACTTGTAATTTTTTTGACATAGAGTAATGTATTGTTTATTTTACCTTGCTTTCACTCTCATGCAATGGTCCCATTAATATTTTTTCTTTGGAAGGGATTCAATAAAATTAGTTCATACATTTACAAAGGAAACTTCTTTCAAACAAATTTTGAACATTTGCATGAAAAACATAATAAATTATTTGTTTAAAAGGTGTAAAATATATATTTACTTATATAATTAGTGATGTTATCCAACTTAGATAAAAACCAATAGGCATTTGTCCATAATTTCTAAAGGAAGATTTCTTTGTAAATTTATTGTAGATTGACCATTGATGAATGTCCATTCATTTTTCTTGCAATATTGAAATATTTAAAAAATTGTTGGTCTATTTGATAAGAAGGAAACGTCAATCCTTATCGGCATTGGTTTAATTTTTTTAATTTGAAAGTTTCATAGAAAGTCTTAATATATGTAATGGCATGTATTATGCCCATTATCATTTCTCTTGTACTATTGAAATAATCAAAAAAATGTTGTTCTATGTTGAAAGAACTCCCAAAACATTTCATTGATTTGGAAAATCAAATTTCCCATGTACATCCTTATCAACACATGTCTACCTTGTTCCAAGCATGTGAAAAAGAAAAAATGTTTGATCAATTCTTTGAATCCAATTTAATTCATATGTTTTTAGCTTTAGATAAATTTTGTAATGTGTGTTTTTTTGCTTCTATCAAATTATGCTTGGAGAAAAATATATACCCATCAAATTCCATCGCTTCTTCATTACATTCTACGAGGATTTTGGCAACTATTCAAGTCATAACAAAATCAAAGTTAATGGGTAGCAGGTTGTTTGTGTTTGCATGGGGAAGGCGTTCAATTATCTAAACTTTGTCATCATTGCATACAGAGACCATGACATTTTCATTTGTAGAGGTTGTTCAATTGTTTTTATAACCAATGCACAACCCTAACACAATGTTTTGTGCACATAGGAAAACACTTAAGAAGTAAAAAAAAAAGCAATTTCCTTTATACTCTGAACCATTTTTATCAAGAAATCTCACATGAATTGTTCAGCACCACCAAATTGATTCGACCATCATCATTTGAGTTTAAGTCAAATAATTTTCATACATTTTGTTTATTTTATGCTAGGAAACTTCTTTAGAATTGATGGGAAAGAAACAAGTTGTGCAAATGTTAAAGGAGGCTTAATGCTTCTAATCTACAAAAAAAATAATAGCTTATAAAGTTGATAGGGTATAGTGGGAACATCATCTCCATGTTGAAACCGGCTTGCTTTTGTTCACAAGTACTATTTGAAAAAGCCCAATGTCATGCTTGTAATATATGGTGATGATGTAACAAATCATGTTTTTTTTCACATATTTTTTGGTCATCTTGTGAGTATGTATTAAACTTGGGTTTTTTAATCAAATTTCGTACTCTAGTCGTCTATTAGGCATATCACATCGTTGCAAGGTTTAAAAGTGCATTAATCATGGTTCGATAAGTAAGGTTAATTGTATGAAGCTAAAACACAACAACTTTGTAGGAATTGCCTTTCATTTTTGTTATAAAAAATAATCATGTAAATTATGTGTTTATTCACTTTCCCTTTTGCATTGCCATTCTCATTTTAATCTCTAAGAGTTTGGCTTGTTAAAAAAAATAAAAAATAAATAAAGGAAAAGAACAAAATTGATCACATTGAAAAACTTCAACAACATATAACAAGATGATCTAATACACTAAATTGTGATAAGTTTTGACTTGTCTATAATTTTATCACTAATTAAGGAAACCCCAAATATTGCTAGAGTGTGGTTTTGAAACAAACAAAACAAAAGAATGATAATGGTTTTGTAAATTGGAATGGACACAACCAAGTGGTGGGCTTCTAAGAAGCCCACTTATTATATTCAAATTTGTTACATCTTTAAAGTCAAGGTGATAAACACATACACACACAAATAATAATCCCTTTAAATATTTTTCCATAATTTTTATTGCTTTAGGGGTTAATAGGGTTTTAAACTACACTCAAGTTGGCAATGTTCATTGTAACATTTCCAAATTTATGATCACTAAAGCAAATGGAATGGATGTATTTGTCATGAAAAAAGAATCTCAATATTGTAAAAATTACTACCTTGGAAGAAAAGTATTTATTTATTATAAATATTTGATCAAAGGTCTGTAATGCATGTGTTTGTGGTGGTGGAGATCTTTTATGTGTTGTTTGATTTTGTAGTAACGACAATCAACCATAAGTAAAATACTTCATCAATTTTTTTTGTTTTATGTTTTTAGTTATATGTGTTCTCTTTAGGTTTGAACATAATTTGTCCACCTTCAACTATTGTTTCAACTATTATTATATTTTTACAAAGTCCAAGCCAACTTTAACTAATTTCCTAACTTCTTCCCAAACCTTTTTGTTCCATTGAAGGTGAAAATTTTGTGTGTGTGGAAGTGGGGAAGTTAGGTCCCAATAATGGTAGAAATAGACACATATAAACACCATGGACACAACATGTTTGACCTTGGTAGTACATATTGTACATGTAATGAGATCTATATAAAAAATATGACATGAGTGTGACTTGGTTGAACATGTGCAAACTTTTTTTTTAAAGTTTTGTTTTCCATGTAGTGCTTTATAACTTTTCACTTTGCTTACAATTGGGTTTTTGTGCAATGAAAATACATGTGTAATTGAAAAAAAGAAAAACCAAAGATTGTTATAGAACCGCATCCTTTAATCACATGGTGCTTCATTTTTTAATAGTTTTCAATGTTAGAAAGCTTGTGCCAAAAAAGTTAACCTTTAAGGAACCAACTTTGATGTCATTAATAACATTTTGAGAATACAAAACTATATCAATATTTTTTGTACATAATGATTGATTGGAATTGGCTTGGAAGAAGTGATAACAACAAAAAAAAAACAAGCTAAAGGATCTAAAAATACAACATGAGGTGAAACATGTAGCTACCAAAATGCATATGGAAGCTAAACAACCTAGAGATCAAAAACTCTTTGCCAACATTTATTAAAAAAGACTCAAGCCCTGTGGCTTGTGGATGTGAGAGGAAAATCACATGGATCCAAATGCATTGAGTCCATCCCTTGTTTTTGCTCTTAGAGCTTTTAAGTGCAATTATTTGATGTTGTAAATGACTTTACGATTGTATGCACATTAGTACCAATATGCGTTTGCATACAATTAAATTAATATATAGGAATTGTGAAAAATTAAAAAAAAAGTAAGTACGTTGTCTCCGTATGAGAAAAAACACTACATTGATGTATGTGAGGATTTCATACGTATCAAAATACCTATTACATGCATTTATATACTAATATAGTGGGCTACTAAACTTCAATAATTAAGGCACCAATTTGAAGAGGAAGTGGAAGTACAAAAGGAAAAAACATACATCCAAGTATTTTACAATTGAAATGTCAAAATTAGGGATTGATAATGGAGATTGTAACTTAAAACAACATTTACTTGTAACAAGTCAACAATGAGAATGGAAGGTGGGTATAAGAAGGGGAGAAGTTGAGAGTGGCTTGTGACAAGGTCAACAATGGGAATGGGAGGTGAGTTTTCAAGGGGGGAAAAGTTCAAAGGTGGCTCAACCCATCATTATCATTTGACTTAAGATGGAAGATGTTTGCATCTTTTGATATGTGGAATATAATAGAAGGTGTTTGCATCAATTTACAAATTTACTTGTATGCATGTATATGTAAGTTTTTCACACGTCTTAAACTTTGTTCATATCATTTTTAGATTCTCAAACGCTTCATCCAAATTTCATGAACTCAATACCTAGACTGGGCATTCATGTGGCACTAATTTTTAATTTCATTAAAGGTCATTCACGTTCATGTTATTAGGCCAATCATTGTTTTCTTGTTAGGATTAAAAAGTGTTTTGAATTGATCATTTTGAGAATCTCAAAAGTTAAAAATGCCAACTAGACATAGACATTCCTTTGTTAAGCAAAGCTCTGGTTTGATTATATTTCTTTTTTTTTAGAATAATAAACTTTGTTTCATCAACATAGAAGACTAACCTAGCCACTTTTTAAAGCTACAAATTGTCTTCTATGGCATTTCGTTGAACCCAAGAAATTAAAAGAGGACCTTGAGAAAAATATTTTGAAGTTCAAAAAAAATTTACAATAAAGGCCACCATTAATAAAATCTTTGTTTAAATACTTAAGTTTGGAGAAATCAAGGATATTGAGGAAAAAAATCATTTAAAAATCTTTATTTATATATATATTTATATAAAGTTGAATAGGAGTAAGACTTAATCAATGATCCAAAAAATCAAACTTGTAAGAGAAAAGGTAAAATTTAATTAAAATTTATACACAATTAGTAGGTATTAACTTATTAAGTAATTGCTTAAAATACTAACACCACTAAAAGAATTGTGAAAACTTAATTTTATTTATTTAAACAAAACTCAACTTCAACTACTTGTGATTTCAAGAAACAAATATAAATAAATAAAAACTCAAAATTTTCTAGACTTCCAAGGGTGTCAGCCTTTTAAAAAATGTTTGTATAGTTGAAAAAAACCTTGCAAGATACTACAGGAAAATATTTAAATGTTATAAGGATTGAAGGAAGAAAAATGGCATGATGAAATTCAGGAGCTTGAGGGAAAAAAACTTATCAATGTGAAAGAAAACAAAAACAAAAATAATGAGATACCTCCTCACACATTGCCATATATGTCTTCATTTACAATAGTTGGCATAATTCTACAAAAAAACATATTTAATGAATGAACTCAAAATATTTAGAAGTTGCAAACCATGAAAAATTATTAAAACATTTATCTCACGAGGTGGAAGTTCGCTTAAAGTAAGAATCATACAAACCAAATTCTTGGTCCTATATTCAGCAATAAAATTCATAAAATAACTTGCTTTTTAAACATGATATTAGAGAAGGGAAAAAAATAAAATAAAAAATCTTTTGTAATTTCTATAGGCAAAAAGTTATATTTAGGGGAAAAAAAAAAACATAATGATAAATCAAGTACAAGTTATCCAACAATGAATCATGAAATGGGAAGTCCTTCTACCTAGAGAAAAAAGGCATAAGAAGGTGGTCATTACCTTAATGGAGGAGGACAACTAAAGTTATATATTGAAAAAACAAAGTGATGAATGAAGTACAAGTTGTTATATATTGAAAAAACAAAGTGATGAATGAAGTACAAGTTGTTATATGTTGAAAAACAAAGTGATGAATGAAGTACAAGTTGTTATATGTTGAAAAACAAAGTGATGAATGAAGTACAAGTTGTTATATGTTGAAAAACATAGTGATGAGTTAAGGACAAAATTATGTAAGAATGATTCATGAAAGGTGAAATCCTCCTCCCAAGAGAAAAGGGTACCACCTATAGGAAAATGTTGAGCTAAGGAGCACAAGTATGATGAAGGGATTGAGTATCAAATTTCCACATAAGTTATAATATTTTGGTGAGAAATGTTTGCAAACTCTTGAAGACTTCTTATCACGAGGCTTGCGTTTTAGACAAGTTGAGCAATTTATTTGAGGCATTTATGTCATAGCGAATCCGAGCATTATCTAAATAGGTTCACAAGGAGATATGATATAATATAATATAAAATAATGATCTTGGTTTAGATAAATTGTGCAAGGTCCAAAAAAATTTTAATATAAAAATAATGGTCTTGTTTAGGTAATTTGTGCAAAGAATGGCAATAATGTGCAAAGGTCAAAAAAATTATTTGTCAATTATTATCGTAGTTCAAGCAAATCCATGGAATGGCTTTGCATATAAATTTTATAAAATGTTTTTTTTGTGTATAACATTTAACCTACCTTAAAACAATTATCCATCCCCAAGTTAAATCTCAAAAACATATATTATGTTAACAAGTGAAGCGGAAACAATTTTACATTAAAAAGAATTTATCAACCACACAGGCGGTTGTATATTTACAATTTTGTTTCCAAATGAATATGTTGTAGAGTGGGAGGCACTCCAGCCACGGAACCTTGCAAGTCTCAGAGGAACCAAGCATTACGTCTCAGAGGAACCTTGCTTGGGGGTGACGCTTGTCTTTTCATCCGACTAAGGATATGGTGTCGCACCTCAGTATGTGCTGGTTCACCTGAGGTAAGAGAGGATAGGGGGTGAAAGAGATGGTGACTTTACAGATAACTTTAATGCACGAAACTTCAACCACATTTGTTCTCCCTCATGCAATTCATGATGATTTTGGGTTCCTTCTCTTATGCATCATCATCACCCACACATCGGAGCTGTAGGCTATAAAAGCACTCAAGAGGATATTATGCACACACAAGAGACACTACACACATATCCTCACATTCAGGGTACTTATTGTTTGGTTGTTTGGTTCTATCTATTTATTAGTTATGGGGGTACATACTTCAATCCATTTTATAAAAAAAAAAAATTGGCCCATAACAATTAATTTCTGAAATATTGGACACTTCCCCCTCTCCCCCCCTCTCCCTAAAGGGTTTCCCTTTGGCCCACCTTTATGAGTTGTGAGGGGCAAAGGTTATGGCCAAAGGTTATGGGATAAAGTATAGTGCTATTGGGAACAATTTGAGCAAGGTGTTGAAAATTTGTTGGGAACACATTAGGAACATGACGATGATGACAAACATTGAGAACTTGGTATGAAAAAGTTGGAAGCTTTGATGAGAACTTGGTAGGGAACACATGGGAACATCAAAATCTTTAAAATTTCCAAACCTCTCTCCCACCTACCCACCCCCCACTCCAAAGGAAAAAACTGGACCCCTTGGCTATTGCTGCCTCGTCTTGTTTGATGTCTGGAATTAATGCTCCTAACTAAACTCTCTTGGTCACCCAATTTTCCCCCAATATTAGATGTGCACAATGATGGTGGTGGTGGTGGTGTTGTTGTTATTATTATTATTATTATTATTTTGCCAATTTTTGGATGGAGTTTTGCCGAATTGGTGACATTATTTCAAGGAACGCTTAAAACCCCAGTACCCCCATCTTTTTCCCTTTGTAATTGTAACTTGGGTTTGAAAAAAATTAAAAATCTGGCAATAATTCGGCAAAAAATAATAATAACATGGGTGCACATAGTTGTTATTGCAGGCGATATAAATGTTTTTTTTTTCCCCTTCACAACAGCCCTTTTTTCCTTGTCAAACAAGTGTCTCGCAAATGCGGTGCCCAGACACATCTTGGTAAGATGGATCAGGCCAAAGGCAGACAAGGGCAAAAAAAGGAACTACAATAACAAGTATATGCACATATAATGTTGGGTACCATTTTTGTTTTGTGTGAGTTAGTAGTGATGGCCCCCTCCACGAGCATGGGTAGTGGTCTCCAACACCATTTACATGTTTTTTTCTAGTCATGTGAAGCTTTTTGCCAATAATGATCAATTAATCATCTCTTTTATGGTGTCGTGAGGTCCTAGTGTCAATGTCTTGTTTTTTCTTGGATGTGAATTAAATAAATAAGAAAAATTGAACATGGTGTACAACCTTTCAATATTCATGTAAATAAATCCTTTTATTTTTTATTTTTTTTACATGGTGTATGACTTTTCAATTATCAATTTATTTTCCTCTCGTTTAAATGACCAAATATACCCATTACCAATCACAATTTTGTGAACACTAAAATAGATTTCTATTATTAATTTTCCCCCATTTACTCATTTTTGAAGATCATCGTATTAAGCATATTTGGTCAAGTCTTTTAAAAACACAATAATCAATTACCAAACATTTCGATATAATATACAATTTAATGCACACAATTACCAATAATAGTGAAGCAATCCATTGTAAGGTTTGCTTTGTAATATACATGTACTCATTTATTAACCCATGTTCGATTATGGGTTGTTTAGGGGTTTAGGGTTTATGGGTTCTAGGTCACATAATCTCTAAGCTCTCACAATAATGGGTTTTAAAATTTTTACCACTAACCCATTTTCCAAAAACCAACAAGGGTAAAAAAAAAACATTCATCACCAAATACCCATGGGTGAACGAACACCTAAACAATTTAATAGGTAAAGAAAGGGGTAGTATATATCTCCATCCTTTGAAACTCTAGGGTTGAAAGTGATAGAAGAGTAGGGTTAAACCCTAAACCCTAAAACCCTAAACCCATACACACAACTCTCTCTAAGAGCTTTTTTAAGTGTTGTTCACTTAAAGGGCCCTATTTGCCTTACCTAGCTAGCATTCTTTTAGGGGAAAAAATTTAAAAAAAACAAACAAAAATTTTGCAATTACCTAGAAGACTTGATATTGGACCCAAAACAATAATGCATTATAGGAACAAAAGAAAAGTGTATCATATTGAGATTCCAAAATATTACATGAAAATTGAAAAATTGATAATTGAGAATCTCTATCCATGGCTTTTATTGGTACTATTTTTTTAGTTGTTTCTAAAAAATATTAATTAAATTTTAGAAACATTATATTTAAATTTGGACACTAGTGGTAGGTGATTTTGAAGTGCACCAAAGTCAAAAGAAAGAAAAAACACACACAAACAAACAAATAAAAGAAGCAACCTTCTTTATTAGGGGTAGGGGTTTGGGGGGGGAGGGTAGTTATTAATTTATTAATTAATTAATGAAAAATGAGCTACTTACTACCTACTAGTAAGTAGTAAGTAGTAGATTCGTCAAAAACCCCGAGCCTTTTCCTGGTTCTTCCTCATGTCGCCTTCTTCGCCGTTTGTCGTGCGCTTGCAGCAGCTCCGCTTGCGATCTTCCGCGGCGTCGAAATTCCTGTCTTCTAGTCGGTGTTTTGCAGTTGAGATCGCAGTTGGGTAGCTAGATTGTACCTCGGTGAACACTTTTTCTTTTAACGGGATCTCATTTTATTTGGACTCTCGAAAGTGCGACACAAATTTTCGTCGTCGTTGTTGTTGTTGTTACTGCTGCTGCTGTTGTTGTTTCTCAACTCTGCCGTGTTTTGTTTGTGAGGTTTATTATGCACACAGACAGAATTTTGGGTCTCACGATCAGCTTGTAATTTTAAAAAAAATTCTCTAGCTCCTCTTATCGTCCAGGTGTTTAGTTTTAAACTTCAAAGAGTCTCACTCGGATTCCATCGAGTTCTGGGAGGGGGGGAGGTGGGATTTTGTTGCAGAAGAATATTCTGGCCGGTGGGGGATGTTATTTCCTTCTTTCGGACTTCAGAAGCACCGTAAAGCTCCAGGGTCAGAAACATTTCATTAGGTTGTGTGACACAGCGAGACAGACAGACAGAAGTAGCCAGCCAGATATATAGATAGAAAGAAAGAAAGAGCGAGATCAGAGAGGCTTGTTTTGGAGCTCTGTGAGAGAGAGACAGACAGATCGGAGACAATGGCACAAGTGGAGAGGTACATAATCAAAATAGAGGAAGGAGAAGCGAGCAGCGGCGATGGAGTCCCTTCCAAAGGACCAGTATACAGGAGCGTTTTCGCAAAAGAAGGATTATTGCCTCTTCCCAAAGACCTCTTGACAACGTGGGACATCTTCGCGTAAGTGGTTCTTGATTCTTCCTGACTTAAGCTAGGAACTCTCTCGCCTCTTGTTAATTGCTCCGACCCTAATGCTTCCATTTTAGGGTATGTACATCTTTTGTTGCTTCTTGTTGTTGTTGTTGACAGATTCATATGTAACTTCTCTGCTTAGCTAAGGAGTTGGTAGGTTGCAACCTCGACTATGTACATACCAGGTGCCTTGCTGGGTGCCTCTCCTGTCATGCCTCCACTAGATAGGTACCTTGCTACAGCCCTCGAGGTAATGCTTAAGAGGGGTTGGTTGCAACCTCGACTATGTATGTACCAGGTACCTCTTTGCTGTCTGCTACTACATACAGGGCTGTAGTAGTAGCAGCAGCAGAGCCATCTACCTAGTCTCTCAGTCTCCTGTGCCTCAACTAGGTAGATACCTTTCTACAGTCTGTTGTAGACAAGCCAATCTCAAGGTAACACTTAATGGGTAGGTTGCAACCTTGACTATGCATGTCACCAGGTACCTAGTCTTGGCCTCTGTACCTTGATGAGGTGGAGATACCTTTACTACCCACCTGTTGTTGCCAGGCTCAAGGGTTATACCCTAAAGGGGCAGCTTGCAACTTCCATTATGTATAGACTAGGTACCTCTCGCTGCTACAGGCTGTAGCAGCAGGGCCATCTATGTAGTCTGTGCCTCTTGAGCTTCTGATTCGTCCTCCTCTTGTGGTTCATGATGCATAACCTCTTGCCCCCCCTTTTTTTTTCTTGTGTATATCATCTGGGCGGATGTTGTGGGTTATGAGTTTTCTTCCACTAAGAGAAGGGTTACATGTTGTGTCATCCATTTACAAGAGGGTTATGTGACTTTTCATCCATCAACAAGAGGGTTACAGTGTTGCTCTCGAACCTCTACATGGTAGGTTGTGTCTAGTGACCACCTCGAGTGTGTAGTTGTGTGCCTTGAGTATTCACGGTAACCTGTGCACTCTCGCAGGTTACCTAGTCCATAGATACCTTGCTGCAGTCTTTTGGCAGGCTCAAAAGGTAACTAAGACCCTCAATCCTAGTTGATGACAAGAGGGTGCGTGTCTCCAACAAAATATGTCCATGGTTTATGTGTGGTGAAAATGACAAAAGATTTATTGGATTGTCAAGGTCTCAGAGAATTTTCCCAATGTATTTGGAGGGCACATTATATCTGTGAGTATCCCTCCTAGAAAAGAAAAGAGATGGGATCTTATGCCTACTTATAGGCATAAGATCCCTCCCACTTGTCAGGAGTACGTATAACAACCCTCCCCCTCCTACACCTCATGATCTACATATGTTTAGGTTCATGACAATGTTCCCCTAGTGCCCTTTCTCAACCCTCAATTGTGTTGTTGATGGTAAACTTCAGTTTATTGGATCATCAGTAAACTAAGTATTCCAAGGATGCATTGTGTTGTAGTAGGTGTCTGATGGGTCAGGTTTAATGTCACATGTTTGCAGCCAGGCAGTGAAGAAGGGTCCCAAAAACCGTATGCTTGGTGTTCGGGAGGTAATAAATGGAAATGTGAGTAGCTCAATCTTTGGCTGATTCTATTCAATTTTCAGTTCATTCCAGAAAGATGAAATGTATGGTAGGATACTTACCTTCATTTCTTAGGGTCATCAGCTCTTTCAAATGCATGTGACTGGCAGCGCATAGAACATCATAAGGTCTACCAAATAGTCTACGAAGTTTGTAACAATGTGGGGAGAATCTCTCCTAAAAGTGCCAATTACATCAGATAATGGCTATTGGTCAGACCTGGCTTGCAGCCATGAGCTGCTTTGCTGGGTCCTCCCCATGGCCATCACCTAATACATACAATGTAGCTCAGTACTATATCTTCTTCACCTTTTGATTATGGCAGGCAGGGAAGTATGTGTGGAAGACTTATGGAGAGGTGTATGAAGCTGTTCTTTGCATCGGTTCTGCCATGCGGCATTTGGGTGTAGGGCCTGTAAGTTGCTATTTGTACTATTAACCCAGAAACCATTGCCCATAGTTTCCTGGAGAACTGGACTATAAATGTGTGATAGTACAGTAGTTGAACACAGCTGCTTTGGTATTGAAGAAGAAGAAGGAAGGGGTATACAATGTCTTTGAAAAGAGCATGAGAAAATTTTAGTTGAGAAAGGAGCAATTTTTGGTTGGAAAAAAGTAGGTCCTTTTTTGTGAAGGAACATCACAGCTTATTCCAGAGTGTACTATGTATTATATAACTGCAGGTTTTTTTTTAAAAAATTGTTGTTTCCCTCCATTTCTTAAGACACTAGAAATGATGGTCAATTAAGGAGGACACAAAAACTACGAAGAGGAGAACACAGAATAGCAAAGTGAGTAAATGCAGATTGAAGACATGATTGCAATAAAAGTGGCACAGGAGACAAACCATCATTGCATTTGTAATTTTATTAAGCTGTTGGAATTGGGTTGTCCCCTCAGACTCGGCGCTGTGGAATCTATGGAGCAAATTGTCCGGAATGGTTTACGGCAATGGAGGTAAGGACAGTCTGACTCCTCAGTTTCCCATGAGAGGTGTTTTGTGAGAAGCAGCAGCACTAACCTCCGTAGCAAATCCCATGAGCAGTTCATCTGTTTCATGCTTGGAAGAGTGGCTAAGATATTTTCCTCTGGAACTCATGTTGCAGGCCTGCAATGGGCACAGCATTGTCTGTGTTCCTCTCTACGACACTCTTGGTATGATTCAAACCTTTTCTGTTATTGTTGCTTTTTTGAGCCTTACTACTGCACATGTGCTTTGAACAGAAGTAGTTTATGCTTTATCTAAGCTGGCAGGTGGAGCTGTGGATAGGGACTCTCCACCTGTCCATTGTAGGATGTGTTCAAGCAGTAAATCACATGAGTGTTTTTTGTGTTGTTTGTGGGTTACAGGTTTGGATGCTGTGGAGTTTGTTGCTAATCATGCGGAGATTTCCATTGCATTTGTGCAAGAGTCAAAGCTTCCCTCGGTATGCAAAGGACAATCTTGTGCTTAATATCTTGTGTGATTATCTTTTTCTTGTAATTGCTCTGCTGCCTTGTAGTAGTACCCATGGAAAATTTGAACAATGTAATACCTTTAAGTCAGCACAGGAACAGATGACCAGATTGGGTAGCTGAGATGCATACATTCTTGATTTACCAAGAAATTCGTTTTATCTGGTAGTCTTCTGAGGCATATGATGGTGCCACTGCCTGACAAGACTTTAATGTTTAGGAGCAGATATTGCTCCTAATGCTTTATGTTGATGTTCTTTCTGAATTGATCATGGTGGACTTGTATTCTTCAGATGATTCAAGCTTTGCCGAAGTGTTTAAAGCATTTGAAGAGTGAGTTGTCCTCTGCATTCTGTATTCCTTTGTTCTGAAGAAGGTTTGCAAGGTAGAGTGCTGATTAGAGTCTCAAGATATCTGTTTCAACCTATCTGTTGATGATTATCTAGCACTACGTTTTAACCTTGTTCCGGCTTTGTTAATCATGGGTATGGGAATTTCTCAATGCTCATGAGAATTGTTATAATTGTCAACAGCAAGGAGTAATATAGTAACTAATCTCTCTGCGTGATTCTCTTCTGGAGGATGCACTTCTAGGGGTTCTGATGCAAGAACTTTGAGTGGGTGCAGCATTGGTGAGCTTTGGAACTTTCACAGCTGACCAGAAAGCTGCCACTGAGGAATACGGGGTTGCTTTGTACTCATGGCAAGAATTCATGGACCTGGTCAGCATTTCCTACTAAGAACTTGCAAAGCCTTGTAATAAAGGGTCTGAATCTCTGAGTGTCTTTTGAAGATGGGCATATGTGAGATAAATTTCTACTCGCAAGCTCCCCATGAATGTTGCAGCAACAGCAAAATACAATTGCTTCTTCATTAGTATTTCTGTGTCCAAAAAGGACATAGCTAGTCATGGGGTCTTTTAAGAACTTTCTGTCATTCAGGGTGCATGCAATCCTGTGGAGTTATCACCACCAGCTGCTGATGACCTCTCTACAATTATGTACACAAGTGGCACCACAGGGGAGCCTAAGGGAGTATTGCTGACCCATAGCAGCATTCTGTGCACCATTGCTGGTCTTGCCCAGTACCTGAAGTCCCTGAATGAAGTGGTTAGTTCTATGCTTGGGCCAGTAATTTTATTCTTTTGTGTTCAGTTGTCTCCAAATCTTTAAGCTCTATGTAATATTGTAGATGTTCTTTCTTTTGTTCTTCTTTCTTGACTGGGTACAAATGTCAGAAAAAGTGGGGTTTTGACAATCAGAAACTCAGCATAGATCAGAAGCTCAATGAGGTGAGGGTCTGTGTACACGCAAAGCTGTGTCCAGTTAACGGGCATTTTGGCACTGGGTATTTGTGCAGATTGATGAAAATGATGTCTACTTTTCTTTTCTGCCATTAGCGCATATCTTTGACCGAGTGGCAGAGGAAATGTTGGTTTTTTCTGGTGGATCAATCGGGTTTTGGCAAGGAGTATGTCTCAGACCCATTATAGACTTCAACCCCCTAGTTCATCAGCACATCTTCTGAAAGAGGACGAAGGAATTTGTTAGTGTCATGACAGAACAGTTGAAAAAGGAACTTAAGAAACTGTGCTATGATGTTGAGAATATTTTTGGTTTCCTTACTTTGTGCCTGTATATTACACCCAAGAGTGTGGATGGAGCAACAAGCTGCAGTAATGGAGAAAGAGAAGACAGAAGTGCTTTGAGATTCTGCAAGCATACTTGGATTGAGCATAACCAACTTGCTGTATGCAGGACATTAAGAAGGTACCAGAGGATGTCAAAGAGTTGAAACCCACTCTGTTTGTGGGAGTTCCTCGTGTCTTTGACCGCCTTACTACAGGTTCATCACTCTTCAACACACAAGCACAATGGCATTGGTATCTTTCCAGGGATGTTGATTCAGAAATCCATTGTTTTCCAAATAATGTTTTCACTAATTTGAGGCAAACTGGTTTCAGGAATCCAGCAACGGATTGCTGCAGCAGGAGGTATCAAGAGTTGGTTGTTCAATTTCGGTTTCTCCCTGTGGGTTTCCTTCCACATTGAGCTCCCATTTAGGGAACGTTTTTGACAAGCTTTGGATTTAAAACTACAATGTACATGTAACTGTTGATTAATGGCTATTGTGTTTGCTTTGCATCCCCTGCATTATTTTTACCAATTTGGGATGTCCAAAGATGAAACAAAGTCCACTCCCAATATGGAAAATAGAAGCCTAAATCTGGGAGTATGAGATGGCTACAATTTTATGGCTTTTTTTTTCATCCTTGCATTTCTTTGGAGATGCAGCAAGTTGAACTGGCTCAAGCAGGGCTACAACCAAGACAAGGCATCTCCACTGTTTGATTATCTAGTATTCAACAAGGTAAGTTCAAATTGGATTATGTTTTGTGTATTGTTCAATCTCATGAGATAAAATGGGTCTTTTGCGATCAAGAATTAAACTGCTGGTGGCTTAAAAGCACAAGAAGTTGTTGCCAGTTTAGTTTCATATGGCCCTCAAGTTTTGTTTGGGATGGTTGTGTTGAAGGTGAAAGAGGGCCTTGGTGGGCATGTTCGACTTGTTCTATCAGGAGCAGCACCCCTGTCCCCCCATGTTGAGCAGTTTCTACGGGTTGTCATGTGTGCCCCTGTTCTGCAGGGTTATGGTATGACCCTACCATGTTTTATATTCCATGGTTCTTCGTCTCTCTGCTGTACTTGGAGGTAGTGGTTCTGTTGCTGATGGGAAAAGACATAAAAAAGATGTACTATGTTTACTTGCAATAAGAGCTTGGCAGTCCAGAGGTAGATGCTGGTCCTGCCCAGATGGGAGATTCGGAGTTCAAATCTGAGGATTTTGGTTTGAGTGTAGATTTGTTTGTTTTTTCCCCTAACCAGCCATTTTGGGGATTATTAAATGCTGGGGGAGGGATGGTATCTAGACATAGAGTTTGCCAGTCGGCTTTGTGTTATTGCACAAAAGAGCTGACAGATTGAATTTTTGATCTGCCTCACACTGTATGCTGCTTGCTGGGCTTCTCCAGGATTAACGGAGACATGTGCAGCAAGCTTCATCCAAGTGCCAGACGTGATTTCCATGAATGGAACAGTGGGCCCACCTATGCCCAGCATTGATGTACGTCTAGAATCAGTTCCTGAACTCAACTATGATGCTCTCAGCACTACGACTCCACGAGGAGAGATTTGCATCCGTGGTAGCTCTTTGTTTTCTGGCTACTACAAACGCCAAGACCTCACTAAAGAGGTCCTGATTGATGGGTGGTTTCACACAGGTAACTAGAGTCCCATGTTTCTGCTTTTCATGAAAGACAAATGCTTTTAAGTTTCCTAAAAGAATGCTCTCTGGGATCAGGGATGAGGTGAAAGGAAAGAATGTTTCTGCAGCAGGATAAGTTTTCTGATCAAATTCTTTTGTCCTCTGTCTTTTTGTCAAAACAAGGAATATTTTATCAGGTATGATCATGGTTTGCCTCTGTGTCAGAACAAGCTTTTATAAATGATATCAAGTTGGTTTTGTGACAGGTGACATTGGGGAGTGGCAACCCAATGGTGCAATGAAAATCATTGATCGCAAAAAGAATATCTTCAAGCTCTCTCAAGGAGAATATGTTGCAGTTGAGAATCTTGAGAATATCTTTCTGCAGTGTCCAGCTATTGATGGGGTATGTTCATAGCTGCCCTGTAGAGACTTCTCTGATTTTGAAAATTGTGCAGTTAGCACCAGTTTTTTCCTTTCTCCTCATTATTCCCATCAGTGAGAGGAATTTATACAGGTACTAGACACAAAGTTTGGGAATCTTTGACCATAAACTTGCACTCTCAGATACCACTGTGCCATAAGCTTTGCTACTTTGGTCACCTGTGCAATTTGATGGTGAAATGAGTCACTGGACACACTAACTGAACATGTGTGGTTGTTGGGTTTTCTCTTCACAGATTTGGGTTTATGGCAACAGTTTTGAGTCAACACTAGTTGCAGTTGCTGTTCCAAATGAAAAGGTGCTCGTGGACTGGGCTGCCACCAATGGTGAAAATGGAAACTTTGAAACTTTATGCAATAGCCAGAAGGCACGCGAGTTCATCCTTACAGAGGTCAATGCTACTGGCAAAAGTGCTGGGGTGAGTTGAGACCTTCAAATTCCTCGTCTTTCAGCTATTATGGTGGACCTTAATTCCTCATTTAACTCCATGGTGCTCTTTGTTACTTAATAGTGATTTTGGTTTCATGGTGCCTGATCACCTGGTGGGTTTGCGAAAAGTCTCATCATCCCAATTGCATTTTGCAGGTGAAAGGATTTGAATATATCAGGGGAGTGCACTTAGAAGCACAGCCATTTGATGTGGAGCGAGATCTAACAACCCCAACATTTAAGCTTAAGAGACCTCAGCTCTTGAAATACTACCAGGTAAAGATTGCCTTTGAAACTCCGCTGCTGTTTTTTTTCTTTCTATATTGCTATGACCAGTTTTACCATTCTTTTAGACATTTGGGAATTTTTTATTGCATTGTATTTCTTGTTCCTTTCATTTCAAGCAGTCACAAGGTTTCCAATTCTGTGGCTTTGTTTTATGCTTTGCAGAAAGAAGTTGATGCACTCTATGCCAGCGTGAAGAAGCAATGAGCTTCCTCTTTAATAGAGTGCGAAGTTCTGTTTCAGAAATTGTTTACAAGAGGATGAGTAAAGGTCGGTCAAGTCTTTGGCCAAATATTTTCCGAGGCGGATGTGGATCAAAGGGGACCAAGCACCCACAGGTGCACACCGCACGTGATGGATGGAGGGTGGACGGAAACCAAGGTATCATCAGTCACCTGTTCACCGCAGTGGGTTCAGCTTAGCTTAGTTGCTGGTTTTGTTTTTTGACCTACCTTCCTACTTTAGCCACTGCGGTGTAAGTGTTTGTTAAGCTAACAAACCCTACCTACTAACTAGCCACCTACTTGCCCGTAGTCGCTATTGAACTACCCATATATCTATTTAGTACCGAATCAACACCTACATGCCCCCTATCTACATAGTGACCACCTACATGCCCCCTACCTACCTAGTAACCACCTACATTCCCCCTACCTACATAGTAGCTTCTAGTTAACCATTTACTAACTCATTTGTAGACATCTATCTACCTACTTACATACGTATTTGCCCTTGTAAATATGTTTGAAATAGTTCTGGATGATTTCAATCGTGTAAGCAAAGAGGGTTGTTGGTATTGCTTTAATATTCTACTCCTTATTGCTTTGAATTCTACTCTTACATGCATTACACTTTCTTAAAGCCCACTGCATTATTATGGTCAGTAAGGTGCCTTCTCTTAATACACTGACAAATATGTGGCAGGTTTTTATGTTCACAATAAATGACTACAATCTCGTGCTTTTTCCTTTAACTAGTTACCATATTCTATTACACAGATGTTTCTAGTTATGTAGTTAATCATATTGTGGTTTAGATTTTCTTGAGACAAAAGTTTTGTGGTGTGCTCAAAGTATTGTCATTTCTAGTTGTCACAACTTCAGACACTAATGTTTTTTGTCACAACTAAAATCGAAGGTTTTTTCGATTAGGTGTGTAAGACTAATGACGGGTTGCACATCACAGAGAAAGGACAAATTGCAATCTCAAAAAGAGAGTGAAATAAGTTTCAGTACTCCAAATGTTTCCACAAGACTTGAGTTTATATTGTGTAAAGGAAGTTTATTGGATTATCATGAATTTTGTTTAATTATATGACATTCTCAATCATGAAGACATACAAAAAAGTTACTTGGGTATTATGCATTTTGTTGTATCGAAAAATGAAGCGTCTTTAATAAATAGCAACTCTTGCACATTTTTCCATGTAAAACATGATGATTATGTAAAGAAGAAAAAGTAAATGATTGCCATGTCTAATGGTGAATGTTATATGAAAATTTGAAAGGTATTGCATAACTATATTAACTCTTTCTTTTGAATGTCCATATCATATATCTTACAATGTCTCCCCTCCCCATCTCAAGTTTCTTATACAAGTTCCTACATTCTTTGATATTTTTTCTTTCATCTCAAGTTTCTTACACAAGTTCGTTCCTACATTCTTCGATTTCTTTCTTTCTCAAGTTCTTGAGTGTCTTAGAGGTCCAAAATCATTAGATAAGTCAAATGGGGTTTTCTCTTGTTGGCAAGCTTCTTTCGTCATCTCCATTTGGTGACATTGGCTTGATTTTCATACTAGTCATTGCCCCCAACTAAATATTTTGGGGAGATGGGTCTTTTTGTAGCTTGATTTGTTACTATTTCATGTTTTTAATAGACCAACCACATTTCCTTTTAGAACTTGGCCAATGTTGATGCCAAACATCTTCCCATTTTGCTAGCAATTGAAATAGCATGTGACCTCTTGCTACTTTTAACATGTTCATGTTTTCCCCATTTGAACATCATCCATAAACAATTGGCTAACTTTGGAGATTCCATCTCAAAAATTTCACACCATCTAACTTTATCCAAAACTTTTTCTAATGTGGCATCCAACATTCTCTAAGCCCACATGGTTTCAAGTTTGGGTCCAAGAATAGAAAACATGACCTTCCTTAGCCAACCATCGCTTCACATGTTTCATTTGTCTTTGTTAATGTCTTCCATGGCCTTTTGAATCATGTTAAGGTTAACCAATCCATGAGTCATGAACCTTACCTTCCTCTCATTGTGTTTGCACACAACCTATTGATCAAATGTGTGCCCACATTTTGAAATGTGCCCATGATAATGAAATATTGGGATTCATGCTATGTATAAAACCTTTGCATTCATTACTTTAGAAGTCGACTTTTACATGATGTTTAATAAATTGCATGCATTTTCTTCTTCCACATATTTGATATTTGATAAGTTTTTATGTAGAGATTCCTTCAAAGGCCTTGGTTGGTGCATCTCGTTGAAAGAAACATTGGGCCAAAATTATTGTGGGGAATTGTTTCACAACTAGTGAAACTACCCATGTCATAAGCAAATATTGTAAAGGTCTCAAGTGTGTTAGAAAAAACTATTCACCATAAAATATAATATTTTAAACTTATTAATTGATAGTGGATTTCATGTGCACAAAAGAATAATGGAAAATGTGAGTAAGATGTGTTTTAAAGAGCTTGCAATGATGGCAAGCACTTTTGTTACATGCTTTGTTGAATTTTTAGTTTTGTAATCTTAATGAATCCTTTAGGGATATATCTATTGCCATGATGTTTGACAATATTCCTATTGGAGAAAATTGGGCATTCCTTTTAATGTTGTGATGTAATTGCAATACAATGCATGTCAAGCAAGCATTTAGGTAGAGTAAAAAGGTTTCTTCAACTTCTATCTATGGGTTTTGTTCACATGCAACAAGTTACCAACTAAGGAGGTTGCAATGATTTTTCACAAATTAATTTGTATTCTAATCTTGTTGATATAGTTCTAAAATGCATCATCAATTTTGTGATTCTACTAATGTGGTTATAGTGCTTTGATGTGTAGATTTGGCTATGAGGGTTAACTTCTTATCAAATTGTTTTTGCCATATTCATGATTGGCATCTTAGGGTGATTAAAGCACAAGTGTCAAATTACATGTAATCTTAGTTTTAAATGATTATATGTAAATATTTATTGTGTGATTAGCTAATCATATTTGGTTTCCAAAGCTCTTTAGCTAATGTATGGGACTCAATGAGTTGAAAAGGATTTAAAGATTCAAGATTAAACATTTTTTTGTAAAGCACATTAGCATACTTTTAAAACTTGTTCATGTTTGTCCCTTAGCAAGTGGAGGTGTCATTGTGTAAGAAGTTCAATCGTTGAAGTTGTTGTAGATGACATACTTGTTGGTATGAATACAATGGGAACAACAAGTGGCTTTGCCGTTGCGCATCTTAACAACATGCAACATACTGTCACCATCGAAGTCCTAATAACCACTAGAGGGTCCACGGTGAGGATTGTTGCCATTTCTCATATATGCGCCATTCAAGAACTTCAGGAGAGTCCCCACAATCTCAACATTGTTGCATGGAGGACACTCATCCACAAGGGCAAAGTTGTTGATTGTGAACATCTTCAAATCAACTAAGATCCTGGGAGCTAAATTAGTTGTGTATGTTTCCATCCACCTCATGATAAAAGTTTCAAACCCATTATAGATTGTTGCTATGAATGATCTTCCAATGATTGCCAATCTTATGTTGACCACTTCAAGAAATTGAGATTGAATTGGATTTTCTCGTGAGTTTCTTGCATCCTCACTATGTCACCGTGTTGTTTGGAGTCTCTTCCATTGTTGCTCATGTAAATAAATTGCAATTTTTTGGATTGGATGTTTCCAACAAATTTTGGCCCCGAACATCATGCCAATATCTCTTTTCCCCGCATGCAATTGTTTTCCCTTGTGGACATTGTTTGGCTCTCTTGTTGTTTTGTTACTTTTGAGGCCATACTTTCATTGCGTAAAATGTAGTCAAGTTGTAGTTGCAATCAATTGCTATCCCCCTTTTTTTTTCTTCTAAATAGAACAATTTTTTGATGATAGAAGCATGGAAGGATTTAACATTCATTTAACATGAAGCTTTGTGGATTTGGAGAAATAATTCTTCATTTTTTAAAGTGTATATTCAAATTAGTTTTTGCATATCAAAAATGATGGCCAAAAACAAATTTGGAATTGACATTGTAGTGTCATAGTGGTCCATTAAGGAAATTTTGGAGTTATGTTCCCTTCAAATTGTTGTTATGGGAATTTCTTTGCAAATTCCATTAAGTTGTGAGATATGATAATTGAATAACTAAGTGATTGTACAATGAGCAAGGAGTTGGTGTCGAAGTTTTATAGGTACAATATTACAGGACCCACTTGACTTCCATGGAATATCTATTAGATCGTGTTCATCAATAAAGAGGTTTGGGGGTTGGATGTTGCACAATTGTGAGGCACATAACACATGACATTGATAAAAAAATTTAAAGAAAATATTTGTGAAGTTGAAGGTGAAAACATTTTAGATATAACTATTGATTTAAAGGCTATTTTTTATGTCATTGAGATTTACTTGAAATTGACAAGAAATCAATTCAACAATAGAGAAGGTTGCTTATGTGGTAGTTGAAACAAACTTTACACAATGAAGCTTTTCAATAATGCAAAAAAAATGCACCCACTTTTTCCTCTTCCTACTTTCTAAGCGTTCCTCTTCTATAAAAGGGGTTTATGTAGTGGAAAAAAAAGGAGGTGGGGGGTTTTCAAATGTTTTCATTTTTAATATTTAAGTGTGATGGTGTATAACATTGGCATGGTAAACATGTTATTTGTTTAACCAACAATGGTTGATGACAATGGAGGAACTTCAAATGGTTAAGAATGATAAAAAGTTGTTACTTGCCTAGCTAACAAAACTTGAGATTGAAAACTAGGCAAGTTTGGTTGAATGTGATCTCTTGTGAATAGATCTTTAGGAGCTTGACATTTTTCTTTTGATATCATAAAATCAAGGTGATTCTTTGAGGGTCTAATTAAGTTTTCAACCTTATGTTTTCCCATGTTCCATGTGGTGGTTTGTTTTAATAATGATGCAAAACAAAGCTTGCAAATAGATTGAATTTGATGCTAACTAGCTAGCTAGAGTATTGCATTGAACTCAAATCACCTTCATAAGAGAATTTTATTTATTTGGAATCAAAATGTTCTCTTTGTACAAGAGTTGTTATTCTTGCATTGATCATACAAAACTTGGCATTTGTGGATTATTTTTTAAAGCACAAGTAGACCATACAATGTGTGTGGTATGGTCTAATTGTGCCTTAAGAAATAATCCATGATTGGGTGAAAACATGTTAAAGTATACACAAAAAGTAATGTAAGTAACAAAATATTGGGGTCCTTAAAGAAAAGACTAACAAATAGATGATTTTATGGGGATAATAATAATTTTTTTGGGTACATTATTTCTTAACTCTTGTTTGCATGGACTTCAAAAGCTAAATTATTATAATCATGTTTTTTTAAACTACTTGCAAGTACTTGAATTGGACCTAAAATTTGTGGCAGTTTGAAAAATAAAGTTCAAGTACTTGAAAGTAGGTGAAATGTTTTTGTAAGTATTTGGTTTTTTCAAGCACCTCAATATTGATGTTGTGAACATTCTAATATAATTTTTTTGGTTGATTTAGTTTGTTTTCATAACTAAAATCATCCCCAACCCCCAAAAAATGGGGGATACTTTTGCGGTACTTTTTCAAGTCCGAATGATATGACACAAATTTTTTTGAAAGCTAGAGGGAGGTTAGAGATGCCCATGGAAAAAAAAAAAATTAATTTTTTTAAAATGCTAGAAGATGGTTAGAAGTTTGAAAATTTATTTTTTTGTGTTTTCAAGTAGAAAACAAGGTAACAAGTATGTATAAAATATCTTGCTTGTACCCGATTGCAAAAATTTGCCACATTTGCTAATGATATATAATAAAGCCATCATTTCCATGGATACATGTGCTTGTACCTTGTATTGAAAGATTTTAAGTTGACAAATTAATAAAAGGTGGGTTGAAAGGATATATTCAACATGTCATCCTTGTGAAGTGAATTTCTCTTATGAATTGATTTCGTGTTAATCACTAAAGTAATTAAAGTAAATTAGGTTCATGTTAATTGTGTTGTTTTAAAGTTTTAACTATGTATTTCCAAGTGGAAGCTTGATTGGGAAAAACATCGACATAAATGACACTTTCCATACTATCACTAACAAAGTACTCAACACCCAATGGTATCAGAATATAATGCAAATTAAATGATAAAATCATAATGGTTATGAACATACTTTTTTATTTCTAAAAACATTTTGAATTTGGATACAATAACATTATACTTTGATTGTACTACTTTTTTATCAACAAATGTCCCAAAATATAACTTACAACATCACATGGAGTTAGTATTATAAAAAATTAATATTTTCCATTAACCAAGACATCTTAATGTATGAAAAAACCTTTAAAACATGCTCATGAAACATCATAAGAATTTGGGATAATTCGGTAAAAATGAAGTATTAAAAAAATGTCCATTGAAAGGAGTACATCAAAAATCAATATTTTCAATTAAAAGTTTGAAGATGAAATGTTTTTATGACTATGCTTGAAAGAATCATGTTATTGGGGGTGAAAACATAACATGGTGTAAACAAAAAGTTGTCATAGTTTAATAGTTTTTGATACCTATGGAACATTGATATATCATGGTGGATGTTTGGAAAACATTTTGTAAATGAAAATTTCAATTAATGGTGGTTTACATCCCAATTTATCATTGTACCATGAAATTTGAGCAAATATGAACAAAATAATTTGTAATTGGAGTACACTTTCACTTTGCAACAACCCTGTCACAATGCTAGAATTGTACAAAAGGACTATATTTAATGGTAATTTATTCATGAAATTTTGCACATGTAAAAAGACAACCATGAAGAAGAATCTTTTTCACTAAAATTCTCAATTTCTTTTCAAGTTGTGAAGTTCATATCAAACATGTTATGGCATTGTAATGATGAAAATTTTGATCTTTTAAAGTTGTAAAATGTTATTCCATTGAAGATGTAAATGGGTTAAGTGTTGTTTTTACCATTTTAAATAAAAAGAGTGAAATTTCAAAATTAATAAAAAATGGTAATCTGCTATAAAATAGGGGTTCTAAATCAATGTTTATAAAATTATTGGTGTACTTTTAGACAATGATAAAACTACCAATCAATTGCATATTGATGGGTTTAAAAACCTATTTTATGTTTGAAGCTCAAATTAACTACAGTGATCTCTTAAAAAACTCAAAGTGAGTGAAATCTTACATATTACTACATTTCATTCAATATGTAATCCCATTTTCCCCTAAAATTGTTTACATTGTAATGTGCGTTCACCCTTGGATTTAAAAAAACTTCAAATCCATTGTTGAAATGACATTTTCAATTCATAAACATAATAAAGTGATTGTTTAAAAAAATTCATGTGTCTTAACACTTACACCAAATTAACCCAAATTTTGACATGCTTTAAATCACGATCGAGAAAAATCATGTACAAAAAGATGTATTTAGATTCATTGAAAAAGGATGCATAAGTACAATGGACAATTTAATAACTTGATATTTTTAGAATGAATTTGGTTTGGAGCTCTAAATTATGCATTCATTTAAGTAAATCAATGTAAATTTCATTGCAAATTGAAGTCAACATGTTATTAAATTAGTTAAACTCAACGTGGATGTGTTTTAACATTTTGATTATTTAATTTGAAAGCAAAATCACATTGGTGCAAAGGATTTTTAGTATTGCAAGTACGTTTAGAATTGCAACGCCTTAACATGCTTTCACCCAAATGATGATTTGTTTTGACAATTATTGCTTTCCTGCTCAAAGGTATCCTTTGTATTATGTTTTCTTCCTTTCTTTATTTTGAAGTGCATCTACTAGTTGATTACTACAAAAAATTTCACATCACAACTATTTTGATTCTTGAAATTGCATTAAAAATTATAGTAGATAGTTTCTCATTTTCATCTACTCATATTTGGGAAGTATGTGATGTTGGTGGTAGGGTTATGTATTGGTATTGGTGAACTACCTTTTCTATACATCCTTGGTTACACAATTTTTGGAAGATATGTTGAAATTTATGCATATTGTTAGATGTAGTCTTTTAGATGACATATAAGGTGTGCATTTCTTTGTCCCTCTTATTACTTGAAAATATGTTGCAATGCCATATTGACACATAGTAAAGATTGCATATTCAATAAAATTCATAATTTATTTTGGACCTTCTTGGGGATGAGTTTGAGTACCATTCAAAATAGTAGTATTGTTAGAAGAACTAAGATGAAAAGTTATCTATGCTAGAAGTCGTATGCTTTAAATTTCATTTTGGCATCCTTGAGTTGGTGATGATATTGAATGATGGACTGCCTTCAAAATGCATGAGGCAACATGAAGAAGAAAATGAAGAATTATTAACACCTATATACACTATATGTATTATGATTGGGTACATAGTTTAGATAGTATGAGATTGACTTCTACCTACACTTTTCTAGTGAATGGAACAATAATATCTTGGAGTAGCAAGAACCAAAAAAATGTTGTTTTTAATTGGTTAGACATGAAATACATGGGTTGCATTCAAGGTGACAAAAAAAATCTATGGCCATTTAGTTTCTTCAATGATGTGGGTGAGTGTAAAAAGTTGTAAATAACTACTAATTGCAACAATTAAAGTGCAACTACTCTTACAACAACTAACCATAAATATCATGAAAGAATTAATTATATATTAAACATCATTTTATAGGATTTAAAACAAGTTGAAATTGGCTACAACAAAATAAATATTAATGTCCTACTAAAGCTATGATACTAGACATCCTTACCAAGGTAGGTCTGAAAGGCAAAACATATATGGCATCAAAATACTTTTGCCCACAATTCATTCACAATTATAACAACAACTTTTCATGGAATTCTTAACTTGGTGTTCTCATATGCATAACCTTTGGTGATGAAAACCCTTGGTTTGATCATCAAGTTCATGCATCCTTTCTTCATCTTTCCTTTTGCTTATGGGTGAAACCCAATGCCCTAAATCAATGCATGCTTTCTATTTGAATCCTACTTACTTCTTTTTTTCGTCACTCTTCCCTTCTTTTAGCCTTTAAGAATGAACCTTCAATTTTTTTTTCTTTTGATCTTGTCCTACATTCCAAATAGATTTGAAATTGCTATTGGCCTCTAGTATGTAACATGTAATGTGTTGCTTCTTTTGTTTGTATGCATATGAAGGCACACGTTTGTTGTCATGAAGAGAAACTATTCCCTTTGAAAGTGTGGCCTTTGTAGAGAGCTTGGAAAATGGGTATTCTTCACTTTGCCTCCTCCTCTTCACATGTCACACTCATAGTGATAGTGTTTGCAAGTTTGTTAGAGGTGGGTAATGCCAAGTAGGCATGAGTTGATCACAAGGGACATTGAAGTCATGACAACTTGTGTGAAAACATTAGGGTGTTTGCCTATAACTTAAGAGTTAATTACAAGTCTTAGTCATTGCCAAGTTATTCTTTTTTTTTTCTTTGCCACCATAGTTGGACACATGTCATAGAAAAATAATGATTTTAACATTCTCATCCATCATCAACAACACAAATCCTTCACACATCCTATTGCAATCCATTAGGTAATTATGAAGTTTGTATAAGTGAATTGAAAGGTGCAACAAAAAAATCAAGAATCGTCAAAAAAAATGAAATCAAGAATCAAGAAAATAATGGATGGAGGTTATGTATTGAAATGGATGAAAAATGATTGAGATCTTCATTCATGTCAAAAATATTAAATATTTTAAAAATGTAGGTAAAAAATCTTAGATAATACTATATTTTATGCTCAAATGCATTATAACAAATTATTGGACACCCCACTATTGAATCCAATCAGGTACTACGATAACAAAAACAATAATGTTTGTTTTTTGCTTTCATACATATCTACAAACCTACCCTCCCCTTTTGTGTATTTATCTATAAACCTACCCTTCCCTCTTAGAAACCTACTTAGTCCCCTTCAACCTCCTTGGAAAGGAAAATGGAGTGGTGGGTGGATGGGATACCTATCCTTGGGCTTGTTGAAATAATACCTTCATTGTTTTGCAACCCATTCATTCATGAACAAAAAAAATAAAATGACAAAGCAAAGTAACAAACTTTGAAATTAAGATGTTAAGCTAACAAGTACTTAGCATATCAAATATCAAATGGGTCTCTAAATCTCCATCATCTCTTGTCAAAATATTGTTGTTGTCATCTAATAATGCAAGAGATTTGTGAAAGAGTATGTAGGTACTTATTTTTTTAAAGGTTCATAAGTAGGTCATAAACTAGCACAGGTTGGTAGGTACGTACCATAGGTAGGAAGGTAGGAAATCATAAAGTATCAGCTCAATGGCCATGGCTGATTCCTCCATTTAATACAACTAGAAAAACTGCCAAATCGGCAGCTCCAGGCTAAACCTTTTCACATTTGCTCATAGCTACCTCCTAGTAAACTCCATGTCTTGGGGTGTCACATGGGGAAAACTGGAGGTTAGCACTGGCCAAGAGTGTAATGTATATATATATTCAGCTGATCTGCATCTGGCCAGAAGCAAAAGTGTAAAAGAATTGGGTACCAACACAACCCAATTCAATATGTACATGGTTTAGCACAAATGTCACATGTACACATTCTTGAGCACCATGAAAGAGTGGCATCATGTTTGATTGTGCTCAAAGAAAAAGGGAAAGGCGCTTTGCTTGTATGCAACATACTAAGTAATAACTCTCAGTGATATGGCTCAGATCTTTGGTAGCTAGATGATGGGTTTTTTGATGATGAAAACTTTAAAAAAAGCTGATGATGAAATTGTTGTCTTAGAAATTGCTCCTTAACAGAACAATTTTTAGTTAGTTACAGTTCCTGCAACGCTTCACTTTAAAGATTGTGGATTCATTGTGTGATGATGCCATTGCATAATCCAGAATCATGCGAGCAACCTGCACCACCACCACCACCACCACCACCACCACCACAGTGAACAGAAAACCAAGTAGGAAATGAAGAAGGATTTTGCAAAGAAGGGGAGATAATGATATGTTGTTATTTAATTGCAGCAGCACCGCCCTGCTTCCTTCCAAGACTCAAAGAGGGGGACAGACCTGGTCCTTGCTCTCAAGATCGTACTTGGAGACGAGCTCTTGCAAATAATTGATATGCTGCCATTTGAAGCACCCAATTTTTTTACGTCAGAAAAAACATGCATCATTCATCTGAATTCCACACTAATCCTACTCTTCATCCCCATCATGTCAAAACTCTCCTCAAACTTGGAGATATAGTGTTTGAAGTTTGTAGTGGATAAAACTCTTTACCACATCCCAAGCTACTTATTTGAGCTGAAATCAGATCTCTCATTTTTGTTTTGTTCACCACAGGGACATGAACAAGCTGATATTTTGCAGAGGAAAAAGCTCACCACATCATCAAGTTTCTGTATGCTTTTCACAAGATTGCTGTCATCATCGTCCACCATGCTCCGCAACTGTGCTCAGCAAACAGATTCCCCAAGTTAGGGGAAAAAATAAAATAACAAAACATGATTCTGCAACTGAAAAACCAAAACCAAAACCAAAACCTGTTGATCAGAATTGCATACTGGTACAACTCTTTGTGCATGCATGTTGGATATGTAACCAGATTCTCAAGTGTTTGTGCAAGATAAGCATGCAAATCTCAAGCTCAAATTTGCTGCATATTCAATCAGAACCCACAATTTCAGAGATAGAGTTTGTATTGCAAATCAGGTCTTCTTTAGACAACTTTGCAAAGCCCGTGACAGACAGTATCAAAGGTTTGCAGTCTATACAATTTTGATACCAGACATACATACATAATACATACATATGATTTGGCAACTCTTCACAAAAGCAGAAAGAGGAACAAGAATGACCCAGCTCCCCACACTTCCTGCTTGCTTGCTTGGTTTTGAAGCAGAAAGCTTTGAGTGCACAACCCAACAACCCACATCAACAATTACTGCTCCTGCCCAATTTAGGTGCCAACCTTAGCAAAACTGTTGGATGCATCATCCTCGTATTGTTTAGTGTACAGTATCACAATACGAAATGCCTTGCCTGTCATGCAAAGAAAGCAATTTTAGCAGTTCTGCAACAAGTGAAGACATGCTGCTGCAACACACACACACACACACACACACACACACAAGAACTTCACATAATACAAAATCACCATACCGTACCCTTTTGTGATATGAATGTATTTTCTTCTGATGTGTGTTTGTTGTATGCGCCCAGGGGCAATAAAACAACTCTGTAGTAGTAGGTACCTGCAGTTGGCAGACCATACTTCTTCGTCATGGTCTCCAGCCATTTCACTTGCTTTGGCTCCAAGCTCAGCCAGACTCCCACTTTCTCCCCCATTTTTGGGATTTTCACCTTACCAAAAGTAAAGCGGGTGGAATTCTCTCAATTGTGCTGCAGCCAAGTAATGCAAAGACCAGGATGCTGTTCATGTGTTCAAAACCATTACTAGTTCCAAATCTGTGAACAATCTGTGGACAAGTTCCTTCCTCCTTTTGCTATGTATGCCTGCCTGCACTGATCATCATCAGCTCAGAAACTAGACACAATTGAGACCAAAAACCCTTCCCCTGCTGCTGCAAACTCATGATCTCCACACCCTTCCCTCCAATGATCTCCAATCAGTTGCGAACAGAAGAATCTTTCAGTTTGTCATCCATCTAGCAAGAAAAAAGGATTCCAGCAACAACAACAACAACAACAACATTCAGGGGAGAAGAAAAGTTCACAAATTTGTTAAAATCACAAAAATTGGTTTCACAAATTCCATACCAAAAATCTGTTTGTGTGGTGGGTGTTCCTGCGGCTGCTGTGTTTTTTTGTCTCTTAGTTCAATTGCTCAACAAACTCCACAACCCCCACTAAGTTATAATATAACAAATTCAGCAACAAATGTGCAGTAAAGTTCACCAAAAACAAACATTCACAAATTGCAATATAAAAAGATCTGCAGCTGCTGTGGGTTGTTGTTGTCCTGTTTTGTCTCTTAAGTTCAAATGTTCAAAGAAATTCTCACAACCCAGTTGCCCTTTTGTTGTGGGTATAAACATGAGGGGACCCATGATGATAATAATGCTTTGATGATGATGATGATATGAGCATCTCCAACCCAGTGGCCAATTTTTTTTTCAATGCGATTTTCTGATTTTTGGGGGAAATTTTATGTTGCTTATAGGTTCAAGGAATTTTTGAAAAAAGATTCGCCAAAAATCAGAAAAATAATATAAAAAAGAGCATCCCCAGCTGAGCTCAGTATGTGACCCTGCAAAAATATTTCTCACATCCAAGTTTAGTTATTTTCTTTTTTTTGCAACCTCACCCATCAAACTAAAACTCTGACTGCAAGTAGGTGGCAGACGGTACTACCTAATAGCAAACCACCTGGACCAATCATTATGATCGACCAATGAGAAATAAGGAGAAGTAGTCAAATCATATTTATTACACTCTTCTCTGGCAGGTGTATAACTTTGCTGTTGCCATTTACCAGCCTCAACAAACTCGCAAAACTGCTGGGTCAAATCGACATGTTTTGTCTTTTCTTCATCCAGTGAAGTGTGGGTCGAGATGCTCTCAAGAAAGAGACTCAAGACCCCCAAGTGCTTCAGTGGATTACTCTAACATTGGCTAAACATAGAGTCCAACTGAATTAAGGAATGGTCAAGCTCCTTGCAGATGAGTAAGCTAGCATGTGATTAGGGTGAGCTTATCAACACACTTTGTAAAGTAATAAGGGTTGTACCCATTGTCTATAAAGGATTTTGGGTTATTATGTTTTTGAAACATTGATGATTACGTTAAATTATGGGCAATGACAAGGAAATATGATTAATTATGAGAATAAGGTCCGTGTGGATGATGAGAGAGTTCTACAAATTGCCCTGAAAATTGGCATAATATATGCTCTCAAAATCCCTTACTTGTGAAAACCGAGCACGCAATTGTCCTTTGTTTGACATAAGGTGTGTTGGTTGTTCCCATTTTGAAGAAAGCTTATTCCATTTCATCATGGTAGTCCCCACCAGACTTTTCAAGTTTTGAGGAACCCCAAAGATTCTCTTGCAAAGGTTACTCCTCTTCTAAACTCTTGCACCTTCAATTCATCCTGGTGCTAGATATTCCTCTCTATCCCATAATTTTTGGGGGGGTGAGGATTTGAAGATTTTTTTGGGTTTAGGGGTTTTTGTCCCCCTTGCATGTTCTCAATAGTGTTCCCGATGAAGTTCTTAATGGGTTTCTCAATGCGTTCCCTGATTTTGCAATGTGTTGAGATAAACCACATTGATGCATCCTTACTTACCTTATCATGGGCTTTCTATTGGTGCCAATAAAATGGTATAGGGGCACTTGGTTTGGTTTGCAAGCTCTCATTGCGATGAAACAAAACAAACAATTTTGTTTAATATATGGTTCTTATATGGTCTACCGCTTGTTCCCTATGGTTGTTTCCATAGTTCACGTGTGTCCCCTATCTTATTCCCAATTGCCTTAACTTTTGATCCCATAAACAATCTTTTCCAAAGTTCAACTCATTTAACCTACATAGGTGGGCTAAATGGAAAGGCTCTATAATTTCAATCTTGAGATTGTCCAAGTTTGAAAACTTCTACCTTAGCAACATCAACAAATTTGAAACACATTTTGGTAATGGACAAATCAAAGAGATCCATCACAAAAAAACCAAAGAAAGATAGAGAAAAAAATAAAAATTTTAAACTTTGGATGCACCCATAACTACCATCTACATGATATCCTAAACCCTAAATCACTACATACATTAATATACTAATATCAATACTACAAGAGTGGCAAAACAACAAGTAGCTCAGATGTTTCACAATTTCAATCCATGCAATGTTTGTTATCTCCTTTGTTCAAGGTTACAACGCAAAATAAAAATATGTCATCTTCTTGTGTACGAGTTTTTTGGCATGCAAGATTATGTTTTTGCAAACATGTTCCCAACATAAACCTCCTCTTCTCCATGTTTCACTGTTGTAAAAACCCATCATTTTGACATCAAGATTGCTCCAAACATTTTCCTCATTTTTTGTAAAATAAGCTATATATTAAGTAACATGGCCAAATAAGTCATGCCACCATTATCATTGTTCAATTTATGGTGCATTCACACTTGATGTTAAGTTAGTGTTGAATGAAAATCTAGGTGGCATCCTAGGTGGCACCCAATGTTAAATGGGTGATAGCTTAATGTTACGTGAATGTTAGCTTAACATAAAATCTTCATGGTAAGGAGGTTTAAGTCTTAAATGAGTAGCATGGTGGTAAGAGATTCAACATTAGAGTCCCTAACATCAAGTGTGAATGCACCTTTAGTAAACCAACTTCTAGCCAACTTTGTTGTAATTTCATATTATCTTTGATTTTTCTTCATTGTTTTATGAGCTCAAGAATAATGTTTTGACTTTTTCTTCTTGAACCCAAAAGCTTGACATTGGCTAGGAGTGTACATTGGCCTTAGGGCATCTTTTGTAATCAAAGCATGGGGGAAAAAAATATAAAATTTCAATAATGATGGCACATTGAAACTTGTGTAACCAATCCAACACATTTCAACAATCTCCTTTGTTGCAAAGGTTGTACGCACTCCTTTGATCATTTTCAATTGTGTGAGTTTGTGTAAATTCTTTGACATGCTTGTGCAAAAGGCTAAAGGCATGTGAATACATATGATATAATTGTTATGGATAACATAGTCCTAGTCATTAAACATGATAATTTATGTGTGTCTTTTTGGGTTTTGTAAAGCCACTTCAAATTATGGATTAAAAGCAAGGAATGGTTTAAATATCATATTTGAAATGATAGTTTCATTTAGGGCAATAGGAGAACATTAAATCCAATGGAGGAATACGTGTCCAATAACCCAAATGGTTTTCCATAATTCATATCTTATGAGAGATTTCATTTCATAATTAAGGTTGGCCAAATTTATTTTGTAGATGATTCTTCAAATCACAAGAGTTCCTTTCTTGGATTCAAAAGCCTATTCCTTGGCACCCAAATAACAATCCTAAAACTATCCACCTCATTTTCATTACTTTGATTTCAATCCCTAATTCAAACTTTTTTCAATACCAAGCAAAGGAATGTATTAATAAACAATTAAAATGACCTTTCTTGATGTTGTTTCTTTGAAAGAACTAACAAGAAATGAGAGTTTAGTAATTTTTGAAGGTAGTATTATATGTTAACAATTTTTACTTTTTTTGAGAAAAATCAATTGAGTACATCATATTTGTCATTAATGCAATAGATAAATGATGACAAGTTTTGGTTCGGGCATTTTCAAATTAGGGTGTCTAAAATTGCAAGCATCATGGGTAATTAATTTTTTAAAAATCAACATTTGTTACAAGTAATTTAATTATTGTGAGAATGGTAAAGATAATATGGTAGTATGATTTTTGATCCTATTGTAATAATATTCTAATAAACACATTATTTAATAGTTAAATATGTTATTATGAAATGCACATAGGTTGATATATATATTTTTTTGTAGTGTTATTTTTCTATAAAAGTAGGTGCAAGTAGATTAAAACATTGTTAAAATATATATTTTGAAACACGTCATTTATAAATGTTTTATTTTATTTTTGGAATGGAATAAGTTTTAACACATTTACATGGTTGTTTCCAAACATATATTTTATAGGTAATTACGTATAGAAAATTGCTTATGAAATTTTTTAATTTATATTTTATGAAGTCAATAGAGATATACAAGGTTTTGTATTATAATAGGAATTTTTTAGATAATTTCATGTTACATGTGAATTTAGATGCTTTAATTGTCAAACACTAGTTCTTTGGTCTAATTGAATTTACTTTCATCTCAAAATCCCTAAAACATTCAAAATCAAGTTTTAAACCCCCATTTTTCCACCAATTTTTTTTATTTCAACAAGATATTTGACTATTAGTCATAGATAGTATTAGACACTCTAAGCTCATCATTTTACCATAGCCTATTATGGCTTGTTTACTACCATCATTCTTTTTTCATTTGCAAATCCTTGTTCTAAAACCTTAATCATATAAAAGCATTTCAATTTTGCTTTAAGGTGGTTTGTTTCTATTATTAAAATTTTTATTAGTTTCAAAAAACATTCTTTTTGTTGTAGGAATTTCCTCTTTTGGAATGAAAGTTTTCTTGTACAAAGTGTTATCCTTCTTTCCAAGTTTGAATGTTCACTTTCACCTTGTTTTACTTTTTCTTCAAAGAGAATTCCTATGGCTTCACTTATTCTAAAGTTTGCTTAACTTAACCAAAAAAAAACCACCAAACCATCATACATTTCTAGTAATGTCCCAAGAAACAATAATGTTGTTACACCATTATTAGTAGTAACTATTATTTATTCATAAATATATAATAAAAATACATAAGGATGGACCAAAAAAATGATGGATCAAAGTCCTTATTAAAAGTTCATTTCCTTTATATTTGGAACTTTTTTTAGTGTATTTTAAGTTTATGAATTAGTTTGACGTTCAAATTGATTCAATTGATGTTAAAATTATTATTTTTTCCATATCCAAGTTCAAGCCACCATTTTCAACTCCTATTAAACACCTTTTATTTATTTATTAAAGATTGGTTTTGAAAAACATCAATCTCAATATCAAATAAAACTTTGCCATTTTGAAAATTGAATATGATTTGATATCTTTGCAAATGATTTTTTTAAAACATGATTTTTTGACCTTAAATGGTAAAAAAATTTCGAAGTGTTATGATACAAATTTTCAAAAACATATTACAAACACATCGTGACATAAAAATCCATGTTCAATGTTTTGCAATTTGGAATAATCCAATCTAAGTCCTTTTAGGATTGATCATTAACTCTTTTGTTATGATTTTTCATTTATGAAAAAAAATCATGTGTTAAATTTCACACAAAAGAGTCCATTTTCTAATATCCAACAAAAGTATATGTTAGTATGTTTGAATATTTCCAAAAATTGCCATTGGGACAATCCATTTTGTTCACAATAATTTGCAATTATTCTATAGCCAATTGGTATTTTAATTTATCAAAAAGATTTAGATGAATTCAATTGAATTAGCTTTTGCCATCTTTTGGCCATAAAATTGTTTCATAACATGCACTTTGGATGTCACATTTTTTATTTGAAAGATGAATTGAAATTGATCCCAAATCTCTTTAGATGTTTTTTTAAGGAACTTACATGATATAAATGGCTATTTTTTAGATTCATCAACAATTTAGTTCTTGCTTTTGCATCTTTCCTATCCCATTGAAGTTGATTATTTATTATTGTAAGTTAAAGAATGACCCATCAACTACCTCCCATAAATCTTTATCATGCCATATGAAGCTTCCAAGTATCATAATTATTACCATTAAACCTACCTCCAAGTTTTAATTATTAAAAAAAAAAAAAAAAAAA
>Ga0209611_10000814_pt1 | contig 49644 bp, 45 predicted proteins | sample S1TSphgellanicum_3_FD_187693 | JGI IMG/M metagenome (GOLD analysis project Ga0209611, IMG submission 187693) | Host-associated microbial communities from peat moss isolated from Minnesota, USA - S1T2_Fc - Sphagnum magellanicum MG (SPAdes) (version 2) | ecosystem: Host-associated > Plants > Peat... | reverse complement strand
TTCTCTCGAGATGTGTGTGTGTGTGTCTCCCAGGACCCAGGTGTTTGGTTTTGTAAAGGCTAAGGTGTTTTTTCTTTTTGGTTGCGGTCTTTGTTGCCAGTTTAATACTGTAGTGTTTTTGAGAGGGAGTGTTTTTTTTTTTTCTTTTTTTTTTTGGTTGTTGCGAGATGCGCGCGTTGGTCGTCACCGCCGTGACTGTGCTTTTTTTGGTTTGTTCGTGTAATTTCGAGATTCGAGAGTGAAGTGGAGCTTACAGCTTTGACCTGGCTATGAAGATGAATGTTTACACTTTGATCTCTCTGCTTGAGTGGAATCTCCGTTCAAAACTTCATTGTGTGTCTTTTGTATGTCGGTTTCTAGAGCTTTTGAAGGAAATGAGAAAGTAATGGCAATGTACAATTTCGGAAGAATGAGCTAGAAATCACATGCGTGGTATGTGGAAAAGTTGATGAAGAAGTTTGCGTTTTATCTTGTCGCAGATCAGGAGCTGCTGCTGGGTTTCAAGATTTGGAACCTGGAAAGATTTGAAGCAGAATAGTCGTTTGTTTGTATACTAAGATTTCATTCAGGCCGCGTGCAAGGCAGTTTGCGATTCTTTTTTTTTGGGGGGGCGGACGAGAGATTATCACTATGTCTTATGAAGTTCCGACGCTTCTGGATGCGCACAATGTACGCGTAGTTGGCACGGGCGAAGAGATTGTGGTGTTGGGTCACGGATTCGGCACCGATCAATCCGTGTGGAAGCATGTGTTGCCGCACCTAGTGGAGGAGTATCGTGTGATTCTGTATGACATGATGGGCGCAGGGACAACCGACCCGGAGTATTTCAGCGTCCTGAGATATTCCACGCTGCATGGTCACGCCGATGATTTGTTGACCATCCTGGACGAGCTTGAGGTCGACTCTTGCATCTTTGTGGGTCACTCGGTTTCTGGTATGGTCGGCTGTCTTGCATCCATCGAGCGACCGTTCCTTTTCTCCAAAATCATCATGTTGTCGGCATCTCCCAGGTGTGTGTGTGTGGAGATCCAATGCTTCTCTTGAATTTAGTATTGGTGTTTTGCTTGCACACTTGGAGAGAGACAGAGAGTGTGTGCGTGGAGATCCAATTCTTCTCTTGAATTTAGTATTGGTGTTTTGCTTGCACACTTGGAGAGAGACAGAGAGTGTGTGTGTGTGGAGATCCAATTCTTCTCTTGAATTTAGTACTGGTGTTTTTTTTGGGCACACATGGAGAGAATCTAGAAGGGACACGCCATTAAATGTGTAGATGATTTGAGGCTTGCAGCTATGGATGACGTTGTACATAGAAGGGAAGAAGAATCACTGTTGTAGCTTGGCGTGGTGTGTGGTGATGGTGGTGATGATCTTATAGGTATCTGAATGACGTAGGGTACTTCGGCGGATTTGAGCAAGAGGATCTGAGCCAGCTCTTTCAAGCAATGCAGTCCAACTTCAAGGCGTGGGTGTCCGGCTTCGCACCCTTGGCTGTAGGGGCAGACATAGATTCCACAGCAGTTCAGGAGTTCGGTAGAACTCTCTTCAACATTCGACCAGACATAGCATTTAACGTCGCCAAGACAATCTTCCAGATTGATATGCGCTCCATTTTGCCACAAGTACTAACTCTCTTATCAAATTTCTTCAGGAGCAGTCTGTCCTTTTGTTTGTGTCGATGTAGTGTGCAAAGCATATGAGCATCTATTGAGAGCAGCAAAAACCAATTCTACCCCAAGTGCAAAATCAATGAAACTAACGACCACTGGGTGCAGGTGATTGTACCTTGCCATATACTGCAGAGCAACAAGGATCTAGCAGTCCCTGTGATAGTGTCGGATCACCTTCATCACGCACTTGGAGGTCCCACAATCGTTGAAATTCTTCAGACGGAAGGTCATTTGCCACAACTCAGTTCACCAGACGTTGTCATACCTGTTTTGAAGCGTCACCTTGTTGGGAATATCCGAGCTTAAATGGAATCCTGGCAATCTTCTTCTTCAAGGATCCAGCAGCAAAAGAGCTCTCTCATGTGCCTGCTCAAGCTTCAGATTTGCCTGCAATATACATGACCAAGCTGTTCCCTGCTTCAATTTCAATTTCTTCAAGGCCAATCAACAGACTTACGCTCCTCAACAGACAAAGAGCGCAGATTGACATAAAACCCTAATCTTTAAAAGCAATCTGGGTATTGCAGGAGGGAGATTATTGTGAATTTCATGTGGATTGAAAATGTACTAGCTGTCGTGGTCTGGAATGATTTGGGATTCTTGCTTGCAAGTTAAAGGGATCAACAGAAAAAATTCTGGTTTGCAGCTACATCAACCAATTAGAGAATCTGTTCAATGGGTTTGATTGCTTCATGTAGTGTGTGTTCATAGATAGTGGCAAGGATTGCTCAATTTCAGACTGCAAGAAAGAGGGAGTTCAACAGGAGACTAGAAGAGAGTCTATCTTGGAAGAAGGTCAAAATCTTGAGCTTCTCTGAAAATGTTTTTTGTGCCAGGTTTCTATTTTGAAGTGCAGGCACATACGTGTAGTTTTGTGTGCAACTGATGGAGTGACTTTCATGGCAGAAGGATTTGTGGCTTTCATGGAACTAGGCAAGTCATTGCTGAAGCAGGACAGATGCAAGCAATCTTGTTCCAAATTGGATCTTGCTGGATGTACATGTTAGAGATTCCTAGAACAGATTGCATTCCAAGAGTCTTCTGATGGGAAGAATGGGAGTGTGCATCATAAGAACCAGAACTTCCACAGAATTTGCAATACCTCAATTGCAATAGCCTAGGTACAAGAATGTTAGATTAGATTCCCAGCCTGCCCTATCGTTCATTCCCTGTCTGTTCTTGTTAGATACTAATCCCGAGATTACTATTTAATCCCATTCTGAGCGAGCTCCTCTTCTGAACCCCTCTCATTCCTGTCTGCTTTTCTCCTTCCTCTCTGCCTCTCTCTTAGTGTCTGTCTCTTCCTCCTACATTATTCCTTCTCCCATTGCTCTACTGTCAGATCCAAACTCAGATAAGAGTCTACACACTAGAGTCCTTCAAGAATCCGTGAAGAATTTGTGAATCCAACCACAAACCTCAATTGTTGAAAAGTTTGCTGCACAGTGCAGATTAATGCATAAGTGAATCCCCAAATTTCATGTGCTTGACTGATCTTCAGCAATTGATTTATGCAACAAACATGGTGATGAACTCTTCCTCTATGCATCAAAATTCTCATGGATCACCAAGATGCTCAAAGATTGCTTACTCTTGAAATCATCATGCTATGGTCTCAACTAGGAACACAGCATGTTGGTGACATGGAGAAGAGCACGATCTTGGTGAGATTATGATGAGCACAATCTCTCCAGTCATTTGGTAGAATATTTTTACCAGCTGCATGTGTATCCCATCATCATTAATTTCTGATCAGAGATGGTAAACTTGGCTTTTCTGCCCTCTGTCTGATTCATGAGGTTTGGGACCTCAGGTAGATTTACCAAACTGTGGGTTTACATGATGCTTCGTTGCTGTATTTTTCCAGAGTTTAGAACAGCGGTCCTTATGCTTGCATCTCTCATCTTGGGTCTTTCATAGGGAACAATTCTTGTCAGGGAAAAATGTTTGTATGTCATTCATCAAAGAGCAGTTGTGAATCTGGAACCCAAAACACTGAGGGTACAGGAGAGGAGTGCCATCAATTGCAGATTTGAGTGGGAAAATTGGTTGAATGACAAAATTAATCAAACACCAATTCAGAGTAAGGCTGAAGGATTGGAGGTCCTCGGTTTCTAGTATCGTGAAGCTGGCTTCAATTCATTGGAGGTTCCTCTGTTGTAGTGTGTGCCAACAAAATGTTGATCTCCCTAGCCTGAAGCAGAAAATGGTCACAGTTTTTTGAGCCTTGAAGAAGGTGCTCATAAGCAGTGGCTTCATCTATCCCCCTGAGCCTTAAGAGTGAACTAGCAGTGGAAGATGATGAGAAGTGTTGTGTTTTGTTTGTGAGGAGCTTGTGGAAGATGAGATGTGCGTGTTTTGTTTGAGGGCTTCCTTCATGAAGAGCTTGGGTGTTGTAGGAAGTTGTAGGCCTGATCAAAGAGGATAATGCCTCAAGAAAAAGGAAAGAGGGCAAGGAATTGGAGGGAGGAAGCTGAGGCCTCCCATTGGACTCTTGGCAGGTGCAATTTTGGAACAAACCAGAGCACTGGGGCTGGCTTTTGAGGCACGGTGGCTCTCTCTTCACTTTCACATTCTGCCTTGACAGATGTGAACTTGACTCCATGGACACTAGCTGCACTGTACTTTCCATCTAACAGAGTTTTCTTTCTTGTGTGTTTTGGTGTCATGTGGAGTCGTTTTTGAGCAACATTGTTTTCCAAGCTACAGGGGAGTGTATCAAGACATTGTGCCGAAGGTGGTTTGTGCTGAAGCAAGGCCAAATTTTCTGCTTCAAAGAAAATTCTCTTTTCTTCTGTAAAGATCTGCCACTTCCAAGTTACAGAGAAATTTGGGATGATTTGTGTGGTGGTATTTTCACATGGCTTTCTATGACTTAACCACTAGAACATTTTTTGTGAAGTAGCATTGTTTGTACAGGTCGTCATTTCAATGCTCCATTCATTGCTTTGCTAAATACATGAGACATATATGTTGACGTCTGCAACATTGTATATTGCAAGGAGAAGAAGCTGTTGATTTTTTTTTTAATGTGGAAACAATCCTTTTTGACCTGTTTGTCATTTCAGGTCATCCAGAACTCAAAAGCCAAGAGGGTTGATTGTGATTGGCATACTTTACCATCAGGGGTGCTGAGAATGTGTTGAACAAGCAATATGCATTTGAGCTTTCTACAATGTATTTCATTGCTGATACAGACAAGTGTGCTAGGATTTGTGGCCATTTACTTTCTTTTCTTTTCCCTCTGTTCAAATCTTTGGGGGCTTTCTCTTTCTCCTTATGTTTTCATTCTCTGAGCTTTTAGTTTTTCTCCTTCCACTTCCTTACGCTTTTCTTTCCATCCCTGAAATGTTGCAGTGCCTTTACCAGTTTAAATTAAGGTGATTAGATTGTGAGTAAAACAATTTGGAAGAAATCAACACATGGCTGGTCTGCATTTCTTGTTGGCTAATTGTATCCTATCCTTTCGAGTCAGATTTCAGCTCTTTTGTGTTCCGAGTCTTAACAGCAGGTCAAAAGCTTCAATTTTACCTATATGTTCAATTCTGTGTGGAATGCAAGAGAAAGAGGATTGGAACAACTCTGTTGAGCATTTCACTCATTCTGCATTCAAAGTCTGTGACAGATGAAGAGGTCTTGGATTATAACACAGGCCACACTATACACCCCTCCCCCCAATCGAACTCTTGTGAGGCACCTGCCATGGTTCTGCACAGTTGCACTGCATGGTTCATGTTTTGCACTGATGAACACATGTTCTGCTTCACAAAACAAAAAATCTAGTTTATGTATGTTCGCTTCCTTGGAAGTGGATTTGAGCATTCACCATGGTTTATTATGCTTTGCATAAATTCAAGTATTATATGTTGGGCAATAGGTTTGTCTTTTATGTTGATCATATGGCACTCTTATATTTAATAAGAAACCACAGATATCCAAGAGATCTAAGAGAATAGCCAGATGGTTGCTACTCTTTTTGGAATATGACTTTTTGGTAGTTTTTAAACCAGCTCATTCTCATTCCATTGCAAATGTTTTATCTTAAGTACTGGATGCCACCAAAAACTCAGGAATCCTAGACCAAACCGCAAATGTCACTTTGTTCCTACTATAGCCTATTTGGCTACAAGAAATCTAGGATTAATTTTCCAATAAGGTATTCTTAGGAATAAAAGAAAAAATGGTGTTGAAGGCGTTGTTTTTTTCCCTCATTCAATGTTAGTTATACAAATTGAAGAGTGCCTACACCAAGACTAACTCCCAACTGTGTTGTAGGGAATGCATCACAGAGTAGGAGGCAAACATTTCTTTACAAACATTATTGCTAAAAAGATCCTAGATGCTAATTATTGGTGGCCTACCTTGCAAAAGGATGTTTTGCAACATTGCCAGTCATGTGATGACTATAAGCATATAGGAAATTCAACCATCACTAACCTGACCACATTGGTCACAATTTTGTTGATTGAGCCTTTCATGAAGTGGGATTTGGACTTAATGGGGCCCATTAAGCTTATTAGCAAGACCACCAAAATAATTACATTTTGGTAATCATTGATTATGCTACCAAATGGGTGAGAGACAAAACCTTCAAAACAAATACATCAACAATCACAACACAATTCATTTATGAATTCATTTTGACAAGGTTTGGATGTCCATTCACCCTAGTTAGTGACCAAGGCACACATTTCATCAATGACACCATTGAATTCCTAACCAGTCATCTTTTGTTAAGACACACCAGTTGCACCACACATTACCCACATGTGAGTAATCAAGCAAATTCTACCAACAAAGTAATTGAATTGTTATTAACCAAATTAGTGAATGAGATTAAGACAAATTCAAGTGAACATCTACACACCATCCTTTTATCTTTATAAAATAACTTTCAAGGTGGCAACATTGTATACCCCATTTCAGTTAGTGTATGGGCTTCATCCTTTGATGCAACCTACAAAATATTTGTTATCCACCACCAACTCCCAAACTCCAAAGGATTCCTCATCAATCCAAGCATTAGCTAGAAAACTCTCATAATTGGCAAAATTAGAAGAATCCAAGCAAGAAGGAACTAAAATTACAAGAAAAAGACAATGAAATCATGTTTTTTGAACACAAAACCATTACAAGACCAAATCCTTTTCCATGGGAGATTATGTGTTATGGTTTCCAAATGCCAAAAGAAAACACATAGGAAAATTTAAGAAAAGTTGTTCTAGTCCATATTGAATTCAATATTTCTTAACAAACACCACTACTTTGTTGGTCACTATGGACAAGTTTGACCCCAATCTTATCCTTGTCAATGTCAACAATTAAAATCGTATATATTTCACAATTTAATTCCTAGATGACTAGAAGCTCAAATGCAAGGGGGAAGAGGTGTGATAAATGGGTTTCCACAAGGAAATATTACCAAAATTTCATCAAAAGAAAACCCTACCAAAAATTCTCCGAAAGGCAAATACTATTGAACTCCAACTATAACATTTGGTTAAGATTGGCACAAAACTAGAATTGATTACAAATTTGAAAACGCTAGAATCATTTATCAATTCTAGAACATTAGAATATCCTATAGATTTTAAAACACCAAAACCACCTACCAATCCTAGTACACTAGAATTAGCTAGAGATTTTAGAAAACCCAATCACCTATTAATTTCCAAGAGTTGGAGATCACTAACCATTATCATGGGTTTTCCATCTTAAAGTTGGAATCCAATTTTAATCCAAAACTTGACAATTTTTCATCCATCACATATTGTCATCCATTATCCAATTACATGCATGTTCATTGAGGTGGTATCTTATGAATTGCCACAATGGCCATTGGATATAAGATTTGGTATCCAAGAAACAATGCCATGTTTTGCACAATGTTTCTCATTTTGCTTGATCTGAACCCACCATTCACTCTCGAGCAATTGCCTATAAAAGGAGGACCCTTTCTACTATTTTTTACTTTCCATTTTCCCTATTTATTCTTGCTATTAAAATTTCAGAAATTGGTAACTTGTTTATTTTTTGTCCAAACAAAAATGAAGGGTAGTATTAGCAAAGCAAAGGCTAAAAAATTGGCCAAAATATAAGGAGAGTTAATGACAAAGGGAAGTGGAAGAACTAGAAGGAATGGATAAAAGGAGAATTAGAAAGGAATTAGAATTGGAGAAACAAAAAATAAAAAGAATAGTTGTAAGCTTTTATGGTAGAGGGAAGCTAATTTTCACCAAAATGGACAAGTTTGAATGGTGGGCAACTAGTTTCATGGGTGACATAGATAGGTGTTTTTGGCCTCACTAGTCCCATCTATCTTCTAGTAAAGGAGTTTCTATGATCAATAGTTTGGTTTAACCCCAAGATCAAAAAATTGATAATGAATAATATTCAAGTAACCATTACTAATGACACCATTGCCAAAATGTTGTGTCTGTCACAAACAGGAATGGGCAAGCTTTTAATAATCAAAATGTATCCAAATTGTGTCTACAAACGGCCCCCTTAGATGTTGTGGTGCAAAAGGAAAGGTGGAAGACTTCTAAATTGAAGGGAAAATACATAAGCAAAATGTCAACCCTGATTTAAGCCATTTAATTCAAAGGGAGTAAGGAAACTTATGTGAGCAAAAAGTTCATGTTCTTTGTTGCCTTAGCAAGGTTGCCAAAGATACCAATGAACTAGGCATAAATCATTTTTGGTAATTTATATTCCAAATTATGAGACTTTTTTACAACAACCAAGTTGAAGAAAAACAATCCTAGTAAGGAACCAAAATTTGGAATGATTTAAATCATCAACATCTTTCTCTCGCATCAATTTTCATTCAACAAAAGTTTGGAAATATCGAAATCAAACAACACATCTTGGGTTTTGCAACTACGTCTTAGTCAAAAAGGACATATGCAATTAGTCATTCATGAGTTGTTAAACCCATGTCGTTTCGCCCATTTATTTGCAAAGGACATTTAATTGCAAAACCCAATCATCTTATCAATTAAGATTTTTTTATTTTGACTTAATATTGAAATTCCATGTCATTGATGACCTTGGTATGATGTGTAAAGTGTATGTGATTTCAACTTAGTCATTTTATTCAACTAAGTGTTACAAGACACCTTGATGGATGAATGACATGTGTCAAAAATCTATAAACACATTATGGGTCATTGCACATGACCAAAAATCAACCTAGTTTAGCCCTTGTAACTAGCATAACCAAAAGTCAACATAACCTAACGTAACTAAGCTAAGCAACCTAGCCTAGCTTGCCTAACCAAAAGTCAATTTAGCTAGGCTAGCTACCTATGTTAGGCAACCTAGGCTACCTAACCTAGGTTAGGTGGCCTAGATTAAAAACAAACATTGAATTCCTAACCCAAGAAACCTAAATTAAACTACCTAACTTAAACCCAAGTGGCCTAAATATCATAGATTGCAAAAGTGAGGTCTTGAACCCTTCACCTTCACTTTGGGGTTCAAGTCCTCATCCATTGCATTACCACATTTTTTTATATTAATTACATTTAACACAAACTTATAAAGTTCAAAGAATTTAGCTTTGAATTAACCCTGGCCACCCTACCACTACCTACGAACTTAGCATAAACCTAAACATCCCTAGGTTGACTTAAGATGAACTAGTTTGTCAACCTATATTACTTACTAACCTAGTATAGGTTAACCTAAGCATTCTTAGGTTAAAAACAAAACCTCAAATAATTATGTTGCATCTAGACGTATCATAGTTGCATCTAGTTGCACAAACTTGAGGTGGTTACAAACTTAATAAAATATCTTATAATGATGCTACTTAGGTTGATTTGACAAAAAACCTAAAATTAGGAACCTAGGCAAATTTACGTAAGTTAACCTATTAGTAGGGTAACCTATTTTAGGTATATTTTAACATACTAGATGTAAATTTACTATGTCTAGTTAAATAACTTATAAGATAACCTATATTCCGAAATAAGTTTTTATTAGGTAACCTACATACATAAGTTAACTTAATAGGTATGTTAACCTAAACTAGTGTGTTAAGTAGTTAAAAAGTCAAGAAGTTATGTGTCACCATTTTCAAAATGATTATTAATATTGTAGTCATAATTATAATTAACAATAAATTCCTAACTTTAAAAACCTCATGGCACACAAAAAAATATGGCATGCCATGACAAATATTGGTGCCAAAAATTCAAAACACACAAAAATTTATGATGTCACAAAAATCATGGATTGCCATGAAAATTTGTGAGACCTAGTTGCCAAATGGCATGTCATATCATTATCACATGGAAGACCAAGTCACTATTAATCACAAAGGACAACAATATTTTCAACTAACTAATAAATGAAATGAATTTATCAAATCAATGACATGAATCATGATGTGAAGTTAGTGTCACAAATCATGAAGTGTTGTAATTACTAGTCAACCTCATTGCCATGTGGCATGCAACATTAGCATCACATGACCATAAATTATTATTCACCAAAAGTTGCAAAAATGGATGGAATTTTGTTATTACCTACTTTTGGATGATTAAAAATACATTTTTGAAATTTTGATATTTGTGTAAAAATCATCAAGTCATGATATCAACTACAGTTGTAAAACAATAATGCCATGTGGCACCATAATGTATTTTACAACTACACAATCATTAACATGAACTTGTAATTACAATTGTAGTCAAAAAAGACAATAGTCATTTTATTAACTAGTTGTAAAACCCAAGATGTGTTACTGTGAATTAAAGACAAAAATAACAAGAAAAATGTTCCAACTAAATCTGATTTTGAGGTGCACACCATGAGCATGGATTTGCCTTCCCAAGGTGACCTAATTGATGTGGATAGTCCATTGGAAAGACCCTTGGAAGTTGGATAATCAAGTCAACAACTAAAATTCATGATACCAAATTTACTTCCAATGATCATGAGTTAAAACTTGGGATGATTACAACCACAAAATTGAACATCATTGCTTGGCAAACACATGCTTGTTGCATGGTCATTGGAACTTCAATAACATGTAACGGCATGTCCTCCCCCTTACTACAATTGTGAAAAGTTTAAAAAATAATGGGGGTCATCATGCATGTTTATTACACAACTATTGGAACTTAATTTTTAATATATCCCCATTTGTTTGCCACTCTTGCTTCAATAAGGGTTAAGCAATAGGCCCAAAATGTTCATTTAACCTAAGTAGCTTCGTTCAAGGGTTTAGAAAACCACTTGCAACTTTTTGGGAATTGTGTTTAGATAATAAGGAAATTGAAATAGGCTTTTGACATTGCCACTATTGAAAAGGCAAGAGCAAAGGAGAATTTTTTGAAGGTTCAAAATCAAATATGTTCACAAAGTTGTAAAAAGAATAGGCCCACAACAAATAAGATGCATTCACCATTCAAGGCTTCAATATAAAGATGTAGAACTATTAAGGAATATAATCCCAATTGATTGAGGCTCAAGTTCAAAATGAGGATTACTAAAATTAACTATCAACAATTCAAAAATAGCTTTTAATGATTAATATTACTTTGGAAACCATAGAAGAAGAAGAAAGGCATGAGTTGGAGTTGAAGTACTAGAAAAAGGACAACAATTGGAAAGTGATGGAATCATTTGCCAACATGCTTGAAAAAGAACTCAAGTTGGTATGCACAACCTTTGAGGTTGGAAAAGGAGAATCGTTCTTTATTTGAAAGGGTGAGGAAACAAAAAAAGGACTTAAAATAGTCTATCGAAAAGATTAATGACCTCCAACAAAGTATTCAGGACTTGACAACTAACCCCACCATCATCTTGGCATAATTGGAGGCCCTTTGAAAAGGAGATGAAGACTTTTGCAAGGAGGGCAAAGGTGGCAAACATTTATCACCACTAGATGGTAAAATTTGAGGCTCTAAAAATTAAAAACACCTTAATGAAAGTGGAACCATTAATTTATCAGTAGAAAGTGAGGAAGAACAAAGTTAAATAATGGGAGCTCTACAAGGGTATATCACAATAATGTTGAACAATGATTTCACTAATTACCAAAAAGATGAGGAGTTGTATAAATTCCAATTGGGAATTTACCAATGAGTCTTCCCCAACTGCATGTTACCAACTTTTGACTATGGTGCCTCATTTGTGTGAACTCAAATATGCACCCTGTCAAGATTAATTAGCCAATTGAAAGGTGAAAAAGACATTGAAACCAACATGGAGATGGAATCTAGTGTTATGGAAGAGTTATCAAAAGTACTTAGGCTATACCTAACATAGTTGATGCAACTATGAAAATTGACCCAACTTCCATTGAAATTGTCCCTCATGCCACCAAAATCGAACAAATTGTCATAGACTCGAGCTTAACATCACCAAAATTGCCCTTAATGCTACAAACCCCACTAAATCTTCTCCCATGGTAAAATAGATTTTTTTTTAATAAAATAGTTGAATTTTTTATTAGGGACAAAAGATCACAAAAACATTATTTCAATTAAAATTGAGGATAATGTTAAAGGCGAAAATAAACTTTAGGTATTTTTGGATGAAACTTGTAATTATTGAAACCTTTTTTTACCAAAAATCTTTTGTATTGGAAATACTTCTCTATCCAAAAAAAAAGGTAAAAATGAGTGTGTGTTTTTAGAATTGATAAATTAGTTATCTAACTTGGGTTTAAATTAGGTTTCTAGAAACATGAAAATATTTTTTATCAATTCTAAAAAGATTTTATGGCTTTTTATCTTATTTTGGTGGGATTAATGTTTGTGACTCTTATCCTACCTCTGATATGCTTAGGACCTTGGGACTCATGCTCAAGGTCAAAGTGTGGAGATTCATTGTATGTTGATTTTTTTTGTGAAGTAATTTGTAGAAAACACATTTTGGAAGTCATCTTTTCCATGGGGAATGTGCAATTATTTTTTTGAAGTTGTATTTGCTTCTTATTGGTTATAGTCTACTTTAAAATGGAATCTTTCCTTAAAGATGTATTTGTTTAACAACATTGAATGTTAGATTTTTTCTAAGTTTGTTTCATGTACTTTCATTTAAAAAGATGAAAGTCTATTTTAACTATCATTGTCCTTGACTATTAGTCATTTAAAAAGTTACAAGGCATGTATTTCACCTTTGTTCCTTTTCGCACTTGATACACAACACCTAGTATCTTACTAAGTGATGGCCTTAACAATATTGTTTTAAGAGCTTTTATAAACTTCTTGCCAAGTTTATGCTTGTTTTATATTCTCAATCAAGTTTGGTAACATTTCCTTACTAAAGGTTTTTCTAGAAAAGAAACAACATAAAGGCATAACTACATTATTAAACACTTCAACTAAATACTTTCAACAAAATGAATGGGCAAATGGTTTTTGACAATTAACAAGCCCAAATTTTTCACAAAATCCTTTTGGTGCACATTATCCTTTTTGTAAGGATCTATGGCCCTTTAAAAATTGGAAATTGCACTTGCACCCATTGTAGACCTTTGCTTTGCAAGTTGTCTTTACAATGGACTTTTCAAGTTGTTTTTCACTTCTTCCTCAATTCTTTTGACACTTAGTCCATGGTATGCATCCACATGTTTATTTAATGTAGTTATCCCATTATTTTTTAAATGTGAAACAAGACCTTTCCTCAACTTCATTTTATATTCCAACATCACATGACCTACTTGTCTACTATAACCACAATACAATGCATATCTTATGACACCTTAACATCAACTAATGATTCATCATTGACACAAAAAATGCCTCAAGTTGCAAAAATTTTGCCATGGGATTTCCACTTTAACCTTTGTTCTTGCAATTTTTTCATAATTAATTACATTATATAATCATTTTCTGATTGAAAACTTGAAATCTCTTTAAACTTTTGACCTTTAGTTCTTTCTTCTATTCTTATTTCATCTTCATTCATGAACAGATCACATCACTCATCTTGAAAATTTGTTTCCATTTTCAGGTTTTATTACCACAAGGCTAAAAAAACCAATCAATTACATTCTTTTTAATTTTGATAGAATGTGAAAGAGGGCATAAACATTTACAAATTATTCACAAGCATCACTCACTTTTCACAAAACACATTATGCAAGCAAAATGGGTAAGGTTGATGGAAATATGGAAGTGTAAATGTTATTTAACAATACAAGGTAAACGTTCAAAATTCTTTTCAAGGTTTGCAAGTTTTTCATGCACAAAAAAATCTAAACATATTATTAACACATTATTTTCAATATAAAAAAAAAAATCAATTCAAAATGAACAAAAATGAACCAATTTTGGGAATTTAAGTTTTGAAATATGTTATATTTTCAAAGTTGCAACTACAAAATTTTCATGAAAATTCACCATGTTTCAAAAGTCTTTTTATATGTGTAAAGCACTAAAAAAAATGTGGACAAGTGGCTTTTATGTTTTAAAAGTCATTTTTCCTTTTCAAATGTTCATCAAATTGTTTCAATTTTTTTGTGAACTTTAATATATTATTAGGATCCATGTGTTCAAAACATTCAAAAAATAAAAACACACATACCTTTTTAGATTTTCATACTTGAACATCCTTAAAAGGTAATTCAAATTCATTATGGGTTGTTTATTTTCAACCCTTTTCACTATTATCACTTAACCAAAAATTTATGAATTCCTTATTGTTCAATAACTTAATCATATCACAACTTTAAAATTCTTTCCTTATCCCTTTCCATGATTGTTCATACCCAAATTTGAAACAATAACAATATTCTACCCAACTTGGTTAATTAAAATTAAATATGAAAAAAAAAACACCAACTATTGGATGAAAACATTGTTAGGTGACTCACTTTTGGCATTGTGAGAATCCATTTTTAACACTAACTAAAAATTTTGCACTTTGATAATTAACAACTTATGCAGTATACATTTCTTCATGCTTCCATTTTAAAACATGGGTAACCCAAGTGTGTGCATGGCTAAACATGACAAATTTACATGCTTCATGGGTTCATTTTAAATTTGTGTGAAATTTGTTATTTCACAAGTTTGTATTGTTTAAACACGAATGTCATGCAGTTTTTAAACATAAAAATTGTGTGCACAATTTTCATGTGTAAACAACACGAATAGACATGCAACATTTGTGTTTAAACAATTCAAATAGGCATATGACATTCATGTCTAAACAATGCGCACAACATTAAGGTTCAAACAACATAACTAGATGAATGATATTCATGTTTATTCCATACAAACCTATGAAAATGATTTTGCACGACTATTATTATCAAGTTGTGACCCATTAAGTTTGTGATGAAAAACAAAGTTTTAAATGAAAAATGAACTAATAAGACTTAATAACACAATTATTTTTTTTTTTAAATCTTTTATAATGAAATGCATCTTATTTTTAAACACCTAATTTATTGATGTCCAATTTTTTTCAAAAACATTTTACTCTACTATGGAAATTTTATTTTGATTTACCCTCCATTGCTTTACTTTGTGACTAAAAGAATGTCATCAATTCAAAAGTTCACTATGAGTCCATTTTCTTTTTTAAAAATCGTTTACAATTTTTCATATGATTATCAATAAATTATATTGCAACATGAATAATTAAAAATTGAAAATGATAATGTGAAAATATGATTTTACATTTTAAATTCATCTACCATTCAAAAAAAACTACAACTTTGACAATCCAAATAAAACCCCCTAACCAAGTTATTGTCGCCCTATTTTATACCTTGTAAACATCATGAAAAAAACATGTTTTTACAATGCACCACACTCCCACAACCTTCATTCCATCTTATATATTAAATCTACAAGTGTGTCTGTCTGTCTGTCTGTCCGGGCAGTTTCCAGGCACTGCGTGGACCTTTGTTTTTTTGTTTTTATTTTTGATGGGTTTTGTTTTCTTGGTCGATTGTCGCGGTGGGGGAAGAATTCTGCAGTGGGTTTTGTTTTCTTAGTCGATTGTCGCGGTGGGGGAAGAATTCTGCAGTGGGTTTTGTTTTCTTGGTCGATTGTCGCGATGGGGGAAGAATTCTGCAGTTGTCAGTTCCTCTTTGTCGCAGTTGCTTCTGCTGCTGCAATCAACAAGGGGTTGCTGTTGCCGATGACTCCTAGCAAGATTTGGATCATGGGGAAAGCCTATCATTTCAACGACACTCCCGGAGGCGGATACACAAAGTAGCCATGGTCTCAGAGATCAAAGGAAGAGAGGAATTGCATGAGACTCTGTGTGTGTTCAGATTCACCAACAGCATTCATATCTTCTTCAGGTGAAACCTAAACAAAGATGGATATGGCTGAAGTCGATCCGTCTGTTGAAGCATCTTCTTTTTTTTCTTCTTCATCGTCATCATCTTGCAGGATTGTGTCCTCGCAAAAATATACAAAGACTCAAAAGATTGTGCAGGAGTTCTGCAATTAGGGTTGTGATAATGGAGAAGTTGTGATACCTGAGATTCTGTGCTGAGATCAAAGGAAGAGAGGAATTGCATGAGACTCTGTGTGTGTTCGGATTCACCGACAGCATTCATATCTTCTTCAGGTGAGACCTAAACAAAGATGGATATGGCTGAAGTCGATCCGTCTATTGAAGCATCTTCTTTTTCTTCTTCTTCATCGTCATCATCTCGGCAGGATTGTGTCCTCGCAAGAAGATACAAAGACTCAAAAGACTGTGCAGGAGTTCTACAATTAGGGTTGTGATAATGAGATTTTGTGTTGAGATCAAAGGAAGAGAGGAATTGCATGAGACTTAAAGTGGATAACAATTCATTCCCCTTTCCAATTCCTGTAGACAGTTTAGGGTTTAGGGTTGTATCTTTTCATGTCTCCATAATGAATCCCCAGCACAAATAAAAATTGAGCTATTGACAACCTCAGAAAAGAGCATATTAATCAGGTATGCTATCTTGGTTTATCAAGATCAATGAAACATATTTTGATCATAAACACAGAAGACATCAGAAAAATATTGTCTCTTTTTGGGTCTACAAAATGAATCAAAGTTTGTCAAAATTTAAACAAAAAAGAAATTAAAGAAAAATTGTATCTTTTCAAGTCTCCATAATGAATCCCTAGCACAAATAAAGATTGAGCTATTGACAACCTCAGAAAAGAGCATATCAATCAGGTTTGTTATCTTGGTTTATCAAATCAATGAAACATATTTTGATCACAAAAACATACAAGAAACAAAGGGTATTTGCCACATTGTCAACACAAAGATATTTGTATTGAGTGGAATTGGTAGACTCTTGGCTTGATTCAAATGTGAAAAAACAGTTTCTGGTTTTAGGTCCTCCTCCCCTCGCATTGATGCAGCCAGGCAAATGAATGCTGCCATTAGGCGCTGCCAGGGCAGCTCAGTCTGTTGAACAGCAGCAAGCAGCCAGGGAACAAGATGCCTCTGCTAGGCGTGCTGCCAGGGCAGCTCAGTTCGCTGAACAGCAGCAAGCAGCCAGGGAACAGGATGCCTCTGCCAGGCGTGCTGCTAGGGCAGCTCAGTTCGCTGAACAACAGCAAGCAGCTAGAGAACAGGATGCCTCTGCCAGGCGTGCTGCTAGGGCAGCTCAGTTCGCTGAACAGCAGCAAGCAGCTAGGGAACAGGATGCCTCTGCCAGGCATGCTGCCAGGGCAGCTCAGTTCGCTGAACAACAACAAGTAGCCAAGGAACAGGATGCCTCTGCTAGGCGTGCTGCCAGGGCAGCTCAGTTCATTGAACAGTAGCAAGCAGTCAGGGAATGGGATGCCTCTGCCAGGCGTGCTGCCAGAGCAGCCTAGCCTACTAATCAGCGGCAAGCAGCCAGGCGAGGGGCTCGCGCCCGGCAATCTAGAAAACAAGCCTTGCACACTGCGAATGAGGTGGAGGGGTTGGTGGTACATTCATTGGGTGCCATGTCACATAGGTGCACACACTGCAATGCACTCCGCTTTGAGCACGAGAAAAAACGCACCACTTTGTGTTGCGGCGGTGGCAAGATGTCTAAGTTGAGCAATGCTTTCCCCGCCCCTACACCTTAGCCACTCAAAGATTTGCTCACCAGTGTGCCTAGTGAGCACCAGCCTTTGCCACCTGCCATTAAGGATTTCAAGCAAAACATTCGTGCATACAACTCTGCATTGCAGATGGCCTCAACAGGCCTGCACATCCATTCCCCGAAACAAGGGATTAACATGATTGCCATCAAAGGGGCTATGCATCACTTGCTGGGGCCTTTGCAGCCCGCCGAGCATGATGTGCCACAATTCGCCCAGCTGTACATCATTGATTCCATGGATGCACAAGTCACAGCACGCCTTGCAGCTTTGGGTGCTACAGGCGCTGCTTTGCATCAGCCAACTTTGGTGGGGCTATAGCAGATGTTGCATGATCACAACACATTTGTGCAGTGTTTCAAACAAGTCATGGACATGCCCGCACACGACTTGCCTTAATGGGAAGTTATCATCAGGGTCAACGGCAACGTTGACAAGTGACGCTACAATGTTCCTACTGCCCCCGAAGTGGCTGGGCTGTTGCCAAGTGAGGTTCTTCAGCAATGTGTACTACTGTGCTGTTTGTTTGTTGTCATCGTACATTTGATGCAATGTTCCTCATTCATTGACATAAATGTTGTTGCTCTTGCACAGGTGACGGTGACGAGTTGGTTATAGGCAGGGACATCAGAGTGCGTGCACGCAACGGCGGGCTATGGAGGATCAATGACCTGCACCCTGCTTATGATCTGTTCCACTTTGTGTTGTTCCATCCTCATGGTGAGCTCGGCTGGCAGCTAGGCATGCCCCATGCTGCTGTTGCCCCTGATCGTCGGCGGGCTGCTAGCGGGGAGGAGGAAGGTGATGTTGGGCATGTTGCAGTAGATGTAAAGCCAGCACAACCTGCACAAGATGATGGTAGCGAGGAGGAAGGTGATGCTGAGCATGTTGCAGCAGATGGAGGGCCAGCACAACCTGCACAAAGCAAAAAAATCACTGCACGGGAGTGGGCTTGCTATCACATGCAAGATAGGAACCCGACATCGCATGCCCTTTTTGTGTATGGCAAACGTTTGTATCAAGAGTGGGTTGTTGACTAATATAGCAAAGTGGAATCACAACGGCTGTTTTACATACGCAACAACCAAGGCCCTTTGCGTGCTACAATTTATGGTGGCATGGCTGATGCAATTACTAATAACGACACCAACATCGACAACCTCGACAGGCTCATTGTATTGCCATCCTCATTCATTGGTGGCCACTGACACATGGCTCAGTTGTACCAAGATTCCATGGCCATTGTCCGCCAATATGGCAAGCCTGATTTGTTCATCACCATGACCTGCAACCTCAAGTGGGAAGAGATTATCAGCGCGCTGAAGCCCGGCGAGAGTGCCAATGACTGCCCTAATTTGGTCACACACGTTTTTTTTGGCAAATTACAGCACTTGCTGGACGAGCTTTTGAAGAAGGGCATTTTTGGCAAAGTGGTGGCTAACATTCATGTCATTGAGTGGCAGAAGAGAGGCCTGCCCCATGCACACATTCTGCTCATTCTGCACTCCGATCACAAACCACGAGGGCCCGATGAGTACGACCGCATGGTGTCTGCAAAGTTACCTGATAAAGATGCACACCCCACTCTTTTTAAGGTCGTTACAAGTTGCATGCTACATGGCCCCTCTGGCACCATCAACCCACATTACCCTTGCATGGCTGACGGCGTTTGTTCAAAAGGCTACCCTAAGGCCTTCATAGAGCACACCACCAACACCACTAACTCCTACCCAATTTGCCACCACTGGGATGATGGCCACACATTTGAGCGGTAAGTGTGCTAGCAGTAGGACCATGCATTTGGACTGACAACATGCACGACTATGCTGCCATGCTTGCGCTTATTGACCTGTGACACCGTTCACGTAACAACTGCTGTTTGGCTACTGTTACTACAGGGGTGGGTTTGCCTTTAACAATCGTTGGGTGGTGCCCTACAACCCGTACCTGTCCTTGCTCTTCAATTGCCACATCAACGTGGAGGTCTACACCTCCGTCGCGGCTGTCAAATACCTCTACAAGTACGTCTACAAGGGCCACGACCGTGCACAGGTGGACGTTGGCCCGGTGGACGTTGTTGCACCTAATGGCGCTGCACCTGCTCAGCCACTCATGCGGGATGAGATCAAGATCTACCAAGATGGCCGGTATGTGTCGGCTTCTAAGGCCAACCATTGTCTGTATGGCTTTGATCTGCACAAAGAGCACCCCAATGTCGTTCAACTTGTTGTGCACTTGAAAGGGCGTCAAACCATCATGTTTCAAGAGGGCACTAATGTTGCGGCCGGACTTAACCGGAACCGGAACACAACTCTGACTGCATGGTTTGCATTTAACAAAACAGCACGGGAGCATCTCAATCCATCTACACCATTGCGCTTGGCTTTCAACACACTTTACCATGACTTTCCACGCATTGCCACATGGAAAAAAAAGGAAAAGCAATGGGCACTCTGCACACGGACGCCAGGTTTGCTGCTTGTCGGCCGCATGTACTTTGTGCAACCCTCCGAGGGGGAGAGGTACTTCTTGCGTCTTTTGCTACATCACGTGCCTGGGGCTACGTCTTTTGAGGACCTAGCGTGCACCAACAGGCAGTTGCAACATCCCACGCAGCACGCATCTTTCAAAGAAGCATGTCAGCAGTGTGGTTTGCTGCAGGACGATGCTGAGTGGGCCCAGTGCATGGAGGAGGTTGTAAGCATGGCCAGTGCCTCATGCCTCAGGGCATTGTTTGCTGCCTTGTTGGTGTTCAATGCTGTTACAAACCCATTGGCTTTGTGGGAACGCTTCAAGGACGACATGGCAAAAGACTTCCTTTATCAAGCACGCCAGGTTGGTGCTCAGTTCTGCCTGTGTATGGCTCTGCATGTCAGCCTGCATTGCGGCTTTGCATGGTCATGGTTTGCATGTTGTTCGACGCTTAATGTTCACTATGTTGTGTGTGTGTTCCTATAACGTGCAAGGCGAACCAGCGCGACAACTCGATGCTGCTATCCAGGACATGGTGCTGCAAGAATTGGCGCTGCAGTTGGCACACCTCAACAACAACCAAGGTTTAGCAACATTTGGCTTGCCAATGCCTGCGGCCCAACCTGCGAGTGCTGTGGTGGTAGACGAAATTGCCAAGTATGACGCGGCAACACAAGCAGCCATGCGAGATGAGCACGTGCCGCAACTTAACCCTGAGCAACGGGCTGTCTATGACAATGTCATGGCCGCAGTTGACCGCCGTGCATTTTTTGTCGATGGCCCTGGCGGCACTGGCAAAACCTTTCTCTACAATTGCCTGCTGAGCACTGTGCGCGCATAAGGTCGAGTCGTTGTTGCTATGGCATTGTCTAGCATTGCTGCATTGCTGCTGGACGGAGGCCGCACTGCACATTCACGTTTCAAAATCCCTGTGCAAGGCCTCAACAGCACGTCCACATGCTACATCAGTAGGGACTCTGAACTGGCAGCACTTTTGCAAGCGGCTGCATTCATTGTGTGGGATGAGGCTGTCATGATGCAAAGGCATGTTTTTGAGGTTGTCAACAGGTCTTTGCAAGACATCATGGCTGTCATTAACCCAACATTCAAGTTCCTGCCCTTTGGCAGCTTGGTTGTGGTGTTTGGCGGCGATTTTCAGCTTATTTTGCCTATTGTGCCCCGCGGCACCAAGGGAGATGTCGTCACTGCAGCTTTGAACCGTTCCAGCATATGGCAACATGTGCGTGTATTCAAGTTGCACACCAACATGCGCGTGCAGAGGTTGCTGGCTCAAGGTGGGGCACATGCACAGGCAGATGCCACATGGCAACAAGCATTTGTTGATTACTTGCAACATGTGGGGGAGGGCGCAGAGCACGTGTATCCCTCTGTTGGTGAAGACTCAATTCTTATTCCTCATAACATGTGCTGCAATGGCCCTACTGTGGCAGATTTGATTGAAGAAGTGTATGGCACTCTGTCATTTATTGTTGAGTATGCTGCAAGATCTGCATACATCATTGAGCGTGCAATTCTTACACCTTTGAACGAAGATGTGGATGCACTCAATAAACTCATCAATGACAAATATACATTCACAAAGCACGATGGCTCGCCCGCATAGCACCGCATGTATTACAGCACGGATTCTGTGGTGCATGGGGAGCAACATGGCATTTACCCCACTGAGTTCTTGAACACACTCAGTTTTTCGGGCGCACCACCCCATGAATTGCACTTGCAGGAGGGTTGTCCCATCATATTATTACGCAACATGACCAACGGCCTGGCTAATGGTACCAGGCTCATTGTCATTCAACTCATGTAGCATGTCATTGAAGCAGAGGTGGCAATAGGTCCTACAAAAGGCCAACGAATGTTCATTCCACGACTAAGCATCACACCTTCAAACACAGAACGAATGCCTTTCACTCTGCGCCGTCGCCAATTCCCTACGCGCCCTGCATTTGCCATGACCATCAATAAGGCGCAAGGGCAGACATTGAAGATGGTCGGCATTTTTCTGCCCAAGCCTGTATTTACACATGGCCAGTTGTATGTGGCCATGTCGCGCATTGGGTGCCCCGAGGGGGTGAAACTGCTGGTTACAGATGGGTGGAAGGATGCTCATGAAGATGCACCTGCTGGTGTGTACACTCGCAATGTTGTTTACACAAAGGTGTTGTAACATGATTGTGTAGACAATAGGGCTGGAGTGGCATAGCCACGGGTTACCCACTAGTTATTTTTATTTTACTTGTCAAAGATCCATACCAATAAATCCCAAAATGGCCAAAATAAACCTTTAGGCTATTAATTAACTTATCCTATTTAGGATTCTAAATAGTCGAAGATATCCACCACTTACTATCCATGCATGTGCAACATTCCTTCAAGATGAGCTTACCCTATTAGGATACATTCATGATCAAGTTACCCTAAATTCTTCCTTCTTAATGTCTTTCTCCATTTTTAAATATTATTCTTCATATTTGATTATTTTAAAAATCCTCTACTTAAATTGGCTACTTGTTAGTTATTCTAGTAATTTTTCAAGTGTGTTATTTTAACTATTTGACTAGGTCCCAATTAATTAAAAATATATTGAGTTAACTTACTTATTTGGGTTTTTATCTTGAACCAATTTAGGATTGAACAAGGTTCAAAATATTATGTGGATGGGATATAATTCCAATTTGTGTGACCTCAAATCACTTTTGGTGATTTGAGATTCCAATACATTTTATTGTTACAATATGCATTTCTATGTATTTGGTGTAAATTATTAGTTTTTGAAAAAAAATTGTGTGAAAATGTTCGACTTGGATTCTTACTTTCATTGTAAGCGAATGACCATTTTACTTTGGAGATGTTATACCATTCAAGGTATTTTCATATTATGTTTTGTATGTGTGATGACAACAATAGTTGTAGGCATTGACATAAAAACACACGACAAATGTTTTGGACCTTTGATTTTGATAGAGTTTTTGACCAATCTAATGTCTATTGATATTTATAAGGTGACCTACTAATAGTTTTTACCACAAGCATAGGGGAATGAAATTTAGATTTATAATTCAATGATTATCATTATTATTAATAATTTTAATTATTGAAAGATTTGGACTTTTTTTAATGTCAAAAGTGATCCACCTAACCATGCTTTTACCTTCCTAAAATTGTGGATGCAAACAAAGGAATTTTTTAAATATAATTATATATAGAAAGAACATTAAATAGATTGACTAGGCTTGGTTGGGTACAAGAATGCAATGAAAATAATCTAATCTAATCTAATCCCCATTTAATCCCCATCCATGCAAAGCAGTGCATTCATGGGTATTGGTTCACTATGCCATTTTAAAATACAACCCATAAGAACCCAAGGCCTTTGTACACATTTTTACCTCCCTTCTAAGCATTATTTCAATTTCATCTTCCGTGTTGTCATACCTTATTACAAATATCATCAAAGGTTTTTACCATGTGTAAAATCTATTTTAGACATTCTACCAAAACATTTTTGAAGTAAAACACAACCAAGTTCAATCAAATTTGGGGTTGCAAAAAGGAATGTCTAACTACAAAAGGATTAGAAAGACAATTTTAGATTTTCATAATGTTTAGTTTATTGCAACTATGGTATATTGTTGTGTTCCTATTATCAAAATATTGAAAAAACAAGCTTTGAAAATCCAATAGTTATTGGATGTTGTATAAAAATCCTTTTGAATCCTTGATCAATTTACGGTCAATTGGCCATATTATAAATTTTTATGAATGCAAGAGGAATGCATAAAATGATTTAATTGATTTCAATTTTTTGTAAAAAAAAACCATGTTTGCGTTTATGCAACTACATGTTCATTGGGTCAATTTGATGAAAAAAACTCACTATAATGGCTATATACTAGTTCAAAAACTATAATATGCAAAATTACAGACACTGGGTATAAATAACGCCAAGTTCATGTCAAGATTATAAGGTGCTCGGTAGATGAATTACAGTGTAAAAAAAGAAGCGAATCGTCACATAATATGAATGGCTATAGGCACGTTCGAGCGTCGTCCATGTCCATTTCTTGAGGATTCTCGTGTCCAGGTAGCTCCCATGTGAGGCTTTCAAGGAGTCTAGCTAGTTGGAATTGCACCATGATTAGACCCAAAGGTAAAGCTGGGCACATTCGTCTACCGGAACTGAAAGGAAGCAGCTGAAAGTCCGATCCTTTGACGTCGATTTGGTAGCACCTTCCGCCCCACATTAAGGAACCTGCTAGGATTAAGCTCAAGTGGCTTCGCATAAGCACATGGATGTCAGTGAACATCCCATGCATTCACAAAGATGCGTGTTTTGGCAGCTATGATGTAGCCTCCAACAGTACAATCCGCTATGGTCTCGTGCGCCAAAAGAAGTGGAGCTGCCGGATAGAGACGGAAAGTTTCTTTCACCCCAGCTTGGTCGATATATTTTACTTGCGGTGTATCGCTTTTCTCCGCTACTCGACCGCGTCCGATTACATCCTCCAGTTCTTCTTGTGCCTTTTGCATCGCTGCCGGATGCCTCAAGAGCTCCACCATACGCATAGCATGTCCTGCAGCATACAATTGGGAAACCACAAACAAAAATATCGTAAGAGGCTCGCGGGGAATCCATTTTTTTCTTTCATAAATTGGGAGTGCCGCAGCAGCTCATAGTACAGAAAATTGCAATAGATTTGCGGTACACCTAACGACGAGCTTTAACATTGTGAACTTTGTGTTGAACCTTGAAGCTCCACGTGTATTTGATGATGTGGATAGGATTAGAAAATTGGTAGGTGTTTTCGAATTATCCAAAAAGGAAATATTCTTGGCTGGTCAAGCCTTGCAAAGTAGCTTAGGGATAGCTAATGTAGATGGATGATAGGTTACACTTTATTTGATACATGGCCTAATGTTGTATGATAACTAATGACTTTTAGGATTTGAAATTTCCCACTTTTTATGACAATCCTATTATGTGTTTGTAACCAAGTTTGCATTTTTTCATTTTGCGTAACACCTTTCTTTTTACCTTGGATTATTACTTGGATTTGAAATTTAAATTTGCATTTGTAATACGTGGACTTCAAACTTAGATTTCAAACTTTGGATTTATATTGTTCAATCAAGGAAATCCAACAATCTTAATTGGATTTGTGACTTTCGACCATACTTGTAATATTAGTTGAATAAGAAATTTTACTTGGTCCAATCAACAATATACAATCGTAGACATATACTACTAGTTGCAAAAACAACTCAATTATCATTTGTTAGTCAATGCCAAAATGTTTAATTCACAATAATTGACATTTTCATCCTACTTGCATCCATGTAATTGCATGTGTACCACCTTCAATCACATGTTAACTAGTTGTAGTACATCTACAAACTACATAATTCATTTGTAATAAAGATTCAACTATGTGCATTTTTGTGATTACCTTGCCATGTAGGATTATATGAATTTTAGTTGCAAAAGTAGTCAAAAAGACAATAATTGCAAGGTAGTTACAAAAACATTAGTTAGTATGGACAAGATTTCTTCTAATGTACCTATTATATGCTATTAAGTCAACCTTGACTCAAAGATGCAAAAGCCACACAAGATTAGGTTATTAACATTATTACCATACAAAGCAATGGTACTATATGTATTGTAGTAGTTACTTGTACTTTAGATAGCTCAACTAAAAGATCAAAAGCTTTCCTTTGTTATGATTTTCAAAATGGAATTATGGATGGAGAATATTAGGAATTGGAGTTTGAAATCGAAATGTTATTATTTTTTATTAGTATTATTGAATTACCAAATTTTGGTACTCAAGCAACAAAAGAGTTATGAATATCTATGTCCCAAGTTTTGGATGAAACAATGGACATGGGAATAGAGTTGGTTACTAAATTTTAACAACAAGATTATCCTACCATATTACCAACCACATTTTTGTGAAAGGTTTATTAATGAAATGCTTGCCCAAGATTGTGTTAAGGATTTATAGATTATAGATTGGACTATTGTGGAGAAAGAACAATTATAAAAGGTCAACCTTGGAACTTTTGAAATACCCCCTATGTCAAGATCAATTCCAAGCTTGAATCAAAACATTTTGATAAACTTGTTAAGTTGTTGTAATGGATTTTTTTCCTAGACTTACAATGATTTGAAAAGCATACCACTAGAATTGATTCAACATTGAATTGAGTTAAATATCTCAATACCTTGAGCCCATCAAACAAGGTATTGAATGAACCCAAATTATGCAGCAGTTGTCAAATAAAACATTGATAAATTACTTGTTGCTGAATTTATTCAACTAGTAAAAGAAGCTATTTGGTTATTTCCAATTGTAGTAATTATGAAAAACAATAACAAATTACGAAATTATGTCAATTTTTGAAAGTTCAATGTTGCAACAAAGAAGGATCTGTACCCATTGCCAATTATTGATCCAGTTTTAAATATAACAACAAGGCATGGGGTTTATTCATTTTTAGATGGATATTCAAGATAGCATCAAATATCAATTACATGAGAGGATTAGTACAAGACAAATTTTGTCACTAATTGGGGAACTATTGTGTGGTTAGTGATGTCCATTGGTGTCAAAAACGGACCACCAACATACCAACAAAATATTAGTATGACTTTTTAAGAGTACATTGATGTCTTCATGAAAATCTTCTTAGATGACTTCACAATGTTCAACAATTTATGAACATGTTTAGAGAAATTTTGCAAGTGTTTCTAAACTTGTAGAAATAATGGAATTAGTCTTAATTTGGATAAATGTGCCTTTATTATTATTTTTAAATGATTTTAGGTTTTATCATATCAAAGAAATGTAAACTACCTAACCTTAAAAGATACAGGCCATAGTAAATATGCATGTACCAAGCATTCTTCATCAAATTCAAGATTTTAATGGTATGGGACAATTATATTAGTATTTTATCAATAACTTTATTTATATTTATATGGAACTAATAACCAAACTCATGAACCTTTGTCTAGATAGAAGTCTATTAAAAAACTTGGAAAATGATAAAAAAATCAATATGTATGTAGATGCACCAATATTAAATTGTCCAAATTGGAAGCTTGAACTTTTTATGTTCACACTAATGCATCCCAATTAACTAAAGGAATTATATTAAGTTAGAACTCTATATGATAATTTGACCAACCAATAATCTTTGCATGTAAAATGTTGAATTATGTTGGACATAATATATTGGTATTGAATGGGAAACCTTATTTATGGTTTATGTTTTGCATAAATTCAAAGATTACATGTTGAACAACTAATTCATCTTTTATGTAGGCCACATGACAATATATATTTGGTCAACAAAATTTAAGTTTCAAGTAAAATTGCTTGATGGTTATTATTATTTTTAAATACAATTTTAAGGTTGTATAAAGGCTTAGTCATTCACATTTTTTAATTGATGCACTTTCTAGATTATCAAACATAACAAAACCTAAGGCCCATTAAAGGAATATTAAATCAAACAACTAATGCTTCTCTATTTTTATTACAACTAGAATGGTTACATGATGTACTCTTTCAATGTTTACAAATAGGATAAATGCCTTTTGAATAGATTGTGGCATCATATTTAGTTCAAAAGTTTAAACCTTTTGTCATATAGAAGGTTGTTTTGGATCAATGTGGACAATATCAACCCAAGTGTTTGCAACTAAAAGAAACACCCACTATTATACACATTTTGGAGTGGTTGGAGGACATTTTTCCATTGATGTTACAACTTTGAAAATTTTGGATGCATATTAGTGGCCAACATTACACAAGGACACTATTCATTTCTATAAATCATGTGATTAATGTCAACAAGCAAGGACTTTTGCCACATGGAAACTTGCTAAAAACTCACAATTTTGAACCTTTCTCCTTTACAACTATACACACAAAGAGTCCCTAGCAAGATTGTGGAATAGTTGAACTTGTGAAGTAAGCTTTTGATATTATTTTACATAATAGTTTCTTGCCCATTATCATATATTAATTATTGGAAGGGAACAAATAAAATCGTGTTTAACAATTGAGGGTGTGAACAAGATACAATGAGCCAACAAAATTACTGGAAAAAAGGACTACATGTTTTTTTTTCCAAAAAACTTTTTCATATGAATGAATTTTGGAACAATTTTTATGCACCTTGTTATAATAAATGCCTATAGTTGTCCAAATACATGACATTTTTTTTTCTTCATCATTTTTAAATAAATATGAATTTTTGAAAGTGTGATTCCTTGTAAATTCAGTGTTTCGTCTTTAAAAATGATAATAATTTCAAATCATAATCAATTATTATTATTTTACATTTTTATGCTTTCTTGTATAATAAATGATAACTTTTATTAACACATCATGTACATTTTACCCCATTTATGTGTGGCAAAGGACTTTTGAAGTTCTAAACATTTTAATCAATTTTGGAAAGTTCTTTGAATTTTTTAAGTTTTACAATTCCACATATCTTAAGGTATGAATATTTTTTAATTTGGTTAATAGGTCTTTATCCTCTTAATTTTTTTCCCATCAAATGTGATTTATTATATGAGTCCTTTTGATAGTCTTTTGACTCTTGTCCGACATGTTCCTATTCACTTTTAGAGTACCTAAATCAAACTTACAACTTAAAATTTCATCAAATGGATTTTTCATTTGAATTCCTTAGCATTCAAATGAATGAAAAAGCAATAACTTGCAATGATTTCCATGGCTTTAAATGACAAAACATAAATATATATCAAATTTTGATTGTTTTTCTTTGCGGTCTAATGCCCTTTTTGGTTCATTGGATTATGATAGTGAAAGTTGATCAATTAGTCGATTAGGTGAAAGCATAAAAATTGTTGCATCGATGTATGTCCTCCTACATCTTATGCGTTATTCCAAATTTTGATGTAGGAAGAAAGATAAAAGAAATATTATAGTAGGTTTTTGTGTTAGGATGCTTGTGTGTGGAGGGTGATTGTGTCAAAAGTGCTACCATTAACAATAATTTCTTACAATTTGAACCAAATGTGTGTCCAAAATGTAATATGTGCATTCTTTCTCACATCCATGCAATATTAATTTTAAGTAAGAGGAGGAGGAAGAGGTGGGTGATTCTTTAATGTCACCACAAGGTTTTTCTTTTTCTTGTATTTCATTATAGATAAATGATATAATTGGAGCACTAGCACAAGGATGTTATTCAATACTAACATTATGAATGGCGTTATTTTGGGAACTAGCACCAATGCATGTTTTATAGAACAAGCATATGTTGTTTCCAAATGGAAAGGCCCAATCTTAGCATCTGGACAAATGGTAAAAAGAACATCATGTTTCCCCCCACTACAACAAAAAGTGTCCTTCTACGCCAAGTGATTTCACTAAATTTGAATATATTCACTAGTCTTAATAGACATGGATTAGTTGGAAAGTAATGAATTTACTAATCTAGTGAATGGGGACTAATGAACTACACCCACATTTTGTAATAGTGCCCATTGTTTTGCAAAAATGAATCCAAATTACTTTTACTAGAACATGCAAATTGCTATATCCAAAATGCATTTTGATGATTCTCTTGAACTTAAGTCGGTGAAGGTTGTTCTAGAGGACATATTTGAGGTACCAAATTTTCTTTCTTGTCATGGTTTAAATGACTAAATCTATTGGAAGCTTGCAATTGCACATAATTGTCATGGAATATAAAAAATATCATGAACAACTACATTATGGGGATATTTTAGATTAAATTCAACTTTTGAAGAGCATAAGATTGTGCATGAGCTCTATGGTATCATTGTGGAGTTGTGGACAATTGGTTGTTGTAGGCATAGTTGGCATATTGCAAAAAATTGGAAGAGCTAGGTCAAGAAACAATGGAACCCCTATACCAAATGAGGTAACAATGGTGGCCATTGATGGTGATTTGTATGAACATTATGTTCAATATTAAGCTCATACGCATATAGCTACAATGGAGTTGCTAGGTGAAAATGCAACCCAATCCGTGGTGATAGAGTTTTCAAAAGGCAGATTAAGTATTTCAACTACACTACTTACTACATCACATTTCCAACACACAAAGTGGCATAAGCAAGTAAAATCTCTCACCAATTAAAAAATCATTTTGAAGTGCAACATGTAATTTATGTAATTTATGCACACACCATGCCTGAACAACATGGAGGCAATTACATAATGAGATTAAGGAGTCCCATAATCATCTAGAGTGGACATTTAACATTTGATTAATGGCATATTGTTTACCAAACACAACCTCCAAGTGTAAGTACTCAAGGCAAAAGGTAGGGGATATTTTGCTTACAAAGGACACTACATGTTTTCTCTTCACAATTTGACTCAATCACCAATATCAAAGGAGCAATTCAAATCAATTGGAATTGGATGGCTAGAGTATACAATGTTTGCTTGTAGTAGCTTCCTAGCCAAATTAAGATGCTAATGGAGTGAATGTTATCTAGATGCATTGAAATTTAAAAAAACAAGCCAACCAACCTCACTAGTGTGACCTCTAATTTTTGTCAATTTCTAACATATTTACTTCAATGAGAGATTTGTTTATTTGTATCAAATATTCATGTAGTACTTTTAGTCAAGTTACTGAACCGTGCACAAAGGAGAAATGATTTTTTTTCTTTATTTGCAATATTGAATCAAACAAAAATGATTGAGACTTCTTTGACTTTGTGCATTCTAACAAAAAAACCAAATGTGAAAAATGCCATGATCCACATGCAACTCATTCATTTCTCCCATAAACACAAGAATGTTTAAATAATTTTCAAACAGAAGAAGAATGTATAAAAGTCAAACAAGAATCATTGAAACTTCTTTCATATGTGCATGATACAAATAAAATCAAGTCTACCAAATACGATCCACATGTGATTGATCAATTGATTCTCTTAAAAATCCACAGTGTGAACATTCAGCTATGGGTGGCTTTAAAGTGGATTAGTTTTCTCTTTCTTTGTCCTTTGGAGTAGTTTCCATGATGCCTCAAATGAAAACTTCTAGTGTTTGATTCATAAGTTTTTACAAAACAAAATAATATAGTTCTTTGTGAAAATTTTATTTATAGTTCAATTCAAACAAACTCTAAGTGAAAGAGGGGTAGGAAAAAAAAAACCCAAACAAATGGAACATAGAAGCAGTAAAAATGTTAAAAATGACTTAATCAAGTTTTTTTTTAATTTGCTTTAATTGTAGTTGCAACCTATGTACAAACTATGGAAATTTTTAAATAAAAAAATGAAAGAAACTTACTTGGGTATATGTCCTCTGTGCATTCATTAGTTTGGCCATTTGGAAAACCCTCAGAAGCTTATAAGCATCAACATTAGGACCTTCTTCTATAAGAACTTCAGGCATGCATGGAAGCAACAAACAAAAACAAGATTCATTAGTAATCATTTTTGCAACCGATAAAAAAAGAAAACTAAAAATTTGTTTCACATTGGTAGGTATGTTCAAGAAGCTTTCACCACAAAACTTTAATACTATAAATATGTTTTTCCTCTAGAATGTGGTAACAAAAAAACCAAGCTAGCCATATCCAATGCATGCTAGATGAACTAGCTAAAAAAGAGTTGTTAATGAAGGGTTCCTCAAATATTCCTCAAAACAATTTGAGAATTGCAAAGTAGCAATAGAAATGCACATCTTAATCTCCTTGTTCTTCCTTAAAACAATATGTGAACAGCACTACCAAACATGTTTTACATCCTCACCTCCTTATTCTTCAAAACAATCTATGAATTGTAATAACCAGAAAAATGCACATCTTGAACTCCTTTTAGTTATCAAAAACAATTCAAGAATTTATAGTAAGAAAAAAAAATGCACATCCTAATAAGAAGCTTTCCAATCATGACATGATGATGGGTTGATTTCATCATCATTCCCTGCATTTCAAACCTTAATTTCTGAATTATACATGTTTTTTCATTATTGTTGGTGTTGGTTTTAGTGTCACCAAAAAGGAAGGTACACAAAGTTTTGCATACATTTAACATCAAACAAGCATCACAAAATTATGGTCTAGGAATCAACACATCTTAATTATAAACATGAACATATTTATAACATAGCAACATAGCTGATTTTATGGACCTTGACAAATCAGTACACTTTAGACTGTCTCTTAGTGTGGGCTATCATGGCCTATAATTATGATCATCGTAACAATAGTTACAATCAATGTAAAGTCAATGCCCAAACCAATTATTGACCTTATACTAGAGATGGAGAAGATATTAACAAACAATTTCATTAGCCAATTTCTTCAATTTTCCTAAGGATTTCCCACTACAAAAAAATTGCTCAGAGCTCCCAAATACTTAGGTACTCGATCCTCCCATAACCCAATAGAAAACCCAAGCATGTAAGACTTCAACAAAATACCCCACAAAGGCCAACCCATTGATCCCCTAGAGCTCATCATCTTTTTCATCATAAGGTCCCTATTGACTCACTAATACCTAGTGTTTTGCTCACTAATTTCAACACAACAAAATTCATGAAGTTAAAAGGTAGAACATACAAACATTGAGCTTAGGCATTCTTCCCAAACTTTAAACATTAAATTTTTTTTCTATAACAAATCATAATTCAATGAAAAAGAGTTAGAAAAACAAACATGTTTAATTTCTCCAATCACATCTTGTATTTATCCCCTTCAACAACCAAGTGTAATGTCCTCAATTAATCAATTTTGAATCTTCTCCATCACATGACAAAAGAAAATCACAAAAATTACACTCCATCACCAACCTTTGATCTGAATGTCGGCACACCATGAAGAGCAACAAACCAATCTCCATAACCTGCAAACAACAAAACGCAAGAAAAATAAGAAAAAATGTAAAGAAAAACATGACTCCTCCAATGTTCATGATTACTAATCGTCTCCATCTTTGGCGTTTTTAGCTAGTCACATCCATCACAATAAATCATCCATTAGGGCAAGCTTGCCTTACATCATCCGATTGGGGCTTAATCATATAATCGAATTTGTTGACATAGGTCCAAGTCACATGTGTCATTATTCCCTTTTTAAAAATATATGTCCTCATAGATTTCTTCATCAAGATACTAAGTGGTATATCTATAGATCCCTTCTTGCCCATTCCCAATGTTTCCCATCCAAATCCTTTATTATGCAAATCCTATTTCCTTCATCCCACTCTTGATATCCCTTTCCATCCTTGTAACCTACAAAAGCATATGGTCCCTCCCAATTGCCAACTGGATTTCTCTTCTTGCCTGTTTATGCATTTTGATTTTGGTCTCCTCTTCCTCAAACCCTTCAAACAACTATAAACCTTTCCATACAACATACATTTTTCATTGCTTCTTTATTTTGAGCTTGTTCAACATTCTCAAGCAAAGTCTTGTGAATGCCTACAACTAGCTACATTTTATGAACCATTTGTTCAGCCATAGCCATAGGTCCCACCTACTCATCCATGACATCACATAACCCATTCAAGTTATTGTCAACAATGAGTCATGGGCTACATCTAGTTAATACCATGTATGGTAAATAGTTAATATTAGATTGTATACCACAATGATATCCAAATAAAACCCTTAGTGGCTAATTATCCCATCCTTGAATGCGTGTTGAAAATAAAATTATCAAACCATGTTTGATTATTTGTATCAGACATTCCACCATACCATTACACTGTAGCCATGCTAACATAGTAAATTAGTGTATAATCTCATATTCTTGACACAAGACATCAAACTCCTTCATCCATTCATTACCATTATTAGTGAAAATATATTTAAGCACACCAAATCAACATATGGTTTTTTCTTCAAAAAATTGAATTGTTGTCACCACATCATAACTTTTCATTGGACATGCTTCACACCACTTAGAATAGTGGTCTATATCAACCAACACATATTTGCTAACACTAATTGTCTCTAACAATGGTTCAACCAAATCAACTGTTATTCGATTAAAAAAATCACATATTGGTCTGTTATTCATACCTTCAACTCCAGACCACAGGTTGCTAATCTATTTAGCTAGCTAACACTTATCACAAGCCTTAAGTTCTTTAACTAAGTTTGTCCTATCATGCTAGAAAAATTGTTGCTTGATTTCACAAATTTTTGTGTTTCACCAAAATGCCCAATTTCATTGTGCATCTTCTTTATGATAGACAATATGTCTTAATGTCGCAACCCCACTTTGGCCAAGTGTGGGGGTGAAGCCCAACACTTGGAAAAGTTGGAGGTTTGGAGCTCTCCGGGACTCCCGAATGTTTAGAGCTCGACATCAAGACCCAAAACACCTTGCATTGGGGTGTTCTTGGTGTCATTAGAAAGGTCTTGAAACGTAAATATCGAAAATGGCCTCGCATTGGCAATTCGGACATCTGTAGCGCAAGTTATGGGCAAAAGAAGGGCCGGGAGTCAAATTGGCAATTTGACTCCCGACCATTAAAAGTCGGGAATCGACCTCTTCCCGACGTCGCCTTGAAAAGTGCGACACGGCGTTGGAAAGCTCTCGACGAGAACTACAACTTTGATTTAAGACTCGTCCCAATCCGAGCTCGGGGCGAGGAGCTATGGCCGTTCAAAGTTCCGGGAGTCCAGCCGGGACAGTTTCGGGACTCCATTTCAGGAGTCCCAACAAAATGTGCCATTCAGATGTAGCCTCCGCGACTAGCCGCAGAGAATACTATAAGGGGGAAGGTGGTGGCTTCCCCCGAGTCCGGGCCGTGGTGAGTCTTGTGTGTCCAAGTGCCCGTGGCAAATCCTAACACCAAAGGGTGTCCCGAATGCTAAACTAACCTCTTGTGGCTGGTTTTTGGATGCAGATTCACACGAGCTAAATTAGTCCCTCTTCCTAGTCTAATCCCTGGGCTCCCAACTCGACCCTCTACCCCCTTTTAGAGTTGGAAGCCGGGAGCGTGCCTCCAAGTCTCAACTTTCCGCAACTTGACTTTGTGAAACCTTCAAGTGGGTTTCACCCCGTGACTTGGGAGCGCGTCACTTAAAGTCTAAAAACCACTAGATCTTGAAAATACAGTGTACATCTTCTTGTTAATGGTAGCACATCACTCTTATTTTTTCTCTTTCAACATTGGCAAAAAAATATTCATTCAGATTCAACAAACCATTAATGAGCAATTTCATGCTCAATAGATCTTCCCATATGTCCAAATGGTGGTCCTAATCATATTCTTCTTGTTACGAACTTTATTGGTCTTAGTTTCATCAACCAAAGCTTGTGCCTCATAGGCTAAATTCCAACAATTTTGTTGAAGGTCTTCTACTTCCTTAGAGATCTCATGTTTCCTTTTTTCATGTTGGTAAAAAACTAGTTTTTTCCCTTTTTCCAACACTTCCTAATTATGCTTCCCTACATCTTCTTCCATCACAATGAACAAATTGATGATAGTCTCACTTTCATTGGCTTTGTGTGGTTTGAGAATCTTTTGAGTGGTGCTCCCAAGTCTTGAATTTCATTTCCAAAATCTTCATCAACTTCATACCTACCCATTGGTTCCTACTTAGTGCATCAACATTGGCATGCTTAGCACTTACATAGTGGACAATCTTGAAATGAAAATCCTAAAGCATAGAAATCCACCTTCCCCTCCGTCCGTATGCATCTAAAATGGTTGCAAGCCACTTTAATGGTTTGTGGTCTATACTCAATAGAAATAATGCATGGTGAAAATATTATCAAAAATGCATTACACCCCAGACAAGGCCATAACATTCCCCTTATATTAGATGAAAATGTTTATGTATGGGAGATAATCCCTTGCTAGCATAGGCTATGACCTATTCCTACCTTCGAAATTTTTGTGACAAAATACTTCCCACTCCTCTAATGAACCAATCAACATCCAATATGAAAGGTTGTGAGAAATCAAGCCTTGTTAACACTGGAGATGCCATAAGCTTTTTCTTTAAAATCACAAAGACTCCTTGTCAAATAAGTTTCCATAAGAATTTACAATCCTTCTTAGTTAGTCCAAACAATGGATTTGCAATTTTACCATACCTACAAATGAATTTTCTATAATATTTTGTGAGTCCTAGGAATACCCTAACATTGGTCGCAAACTTGGGATTGGAAAACCTTCCACAAAAGTAACTTTCTTGGGGTCATGATAGGATCCCTCCACACCCATGACATGACCTAAAAAGGTAATGCTCTACACTACAAAATGTCATGTGCTACCATATCAACACCTACACTTATCGATGTCCACACACATGAACAAAATAACAGCATGATACCTAAACTGGCACATCAACCCAAATAAAAAAACTCACTTATTAACAACAAAACACAAGAATCCAAGTTCAGAACGTAGAAAAACATGAAACCACACAAGATGTGCAAAATGAAAACTGTGAAAACACATAAAAACTACACAACATAAAAACAATGTTTTGAAATCTCAAATCACCAAAAGTGATTTGAGATCACACAACAAGGTATTATATCCCAAATGCGAAAAAACTCAAACATGTTCACATTGGAATTAATCCGCAACTAAACAAATTGCTAAATTGGATTAACCTAATCAATTAAAATTAGGCCTAATTAAATTAAACTTAATCTTGCAACTAAATAATAACACTTGACAACTATTATGCATTACCATACTCGTGCCTACACCTATTGCTCCACACACATAAACAAAATAACATCATGATGCCCAAAATGGCAAACCACCCCAAATCACCCCCATATTTTGGGCTAACATCACTTTAACCCAAATAACAACATAAAAAGTCTCATATGTGAAATCCACCTTGAATGAACACTTTGGTTTTAGGTGGAAGGACTGATAAGCCGAATACAAATGTGAGCCCCATTGTTAGTTACTTGGCTGCAATCCCTCTAATTCCTCAGTTAAATGTGAAACATGCAATGGAAGAAAATTACTAAAGGGAACCCTTACCATCTAGCTCAAAAATGAGTACCTAGGTCAACTAGATGCACCGTAGGCAAAACCATTTATCAACCAATACTTCCTAGAGAGGTGCCGTGAAGCATCCAATGTGCTAGCCCTTGAAACTTTGATCACAAATCAACATAGTGGCAACCCTCATGGCTTGCCCACACAACATAGAATGTAATCCGGTAAGAACAATTGCCAAAGAAGGGTCAATATGACCATCCACATGAAAAAAATGACATGGCACACAAATACTCATATGATCCTTCCATGTTTGACCATCTCAACCCTCCAACAACAACACTCCAAAAGGCCTTTTGAACCCTCAAAATGATACATCTTGCAGTTACATCTAAGGTAGTTAGTGTAATCTATTACAAATTCACAAAATCTCTTGGTTTAGACCTACAAACTTGAAGTTGATAACCACCTCCATGTGTTGGCATATCAAAGAATATTCTAGTGTTGAACAATCACTAAATTCTCCATTGCCATAGGCATCACACCTCAAAATAAAGTTGTTCGTTGCTCACATGCCTAAAGCCACATTAAAGGATCATCCAAACTCACCACTACCATAACATCACATCGAATGGAAGCTGGTAGTTTAGGATGATGACCAAATAGTAAAAAATATGGTGAAAATGATGTAAGGGAAGCTTATTAACTGAACCTATATCCCATGGTTAACCATGGTAATTGTAGGTCCCAATCCTTAGTATGGCCCTTTTGGAAACCATACTTATGTAATCCTCGCTTCACCATTTGCACCATTCGCGGTTAACCTATCAACCTCAAGATGGTGTCGTGAAGTAATCCAATGATCAATTAATGTTTTCTCACACAACTTTTGAAAATTCCAACAAACATTTATACCTTATGCACCCCCAAACTCCTTAAATGACCCAAATGTGAATCCAAGAATCATTATGAGAAACCGCATACACCAAAACCACACTACCCTGCCATTAAAACTCAAAAAACAACTTGTATACAACCTTTATGAAATTATCCCTTGGGTATTAAAACTAATGTGCAATTATCCCCTTAGAAATATGGTGTATTAATAAATAAATTGCCACGTTAGAAAATTAGTTAGATGTATTATAGTTGCAAGTGAATTGAAAATGGGTTTTCTATATGATAATTTATACACATTGTACATACATATGTACTCAACCATGTTTGACTTTTTTAGGAGTTGGATTGTAGTTGCATGTGGCAACTTTACAACTATTATAAACGTGTCACTAAAGCAACAACTATGTTGGAATTAGTGTACAATGTACATACATGCGATTATGCCACGTGTCCACATCTCCACCACCCATTATGGAATACATTTGCAATAAATTTTTAATTATGATTCCCATTGGTACAATTAGTATGGCCATTAGTGCGCCACTACTAAAGTATTATTGTTGAACTATGTTATGATTATAAAACAACTACTTATAACTTAATAAGGATATATATTCATCAGTTATTTATATCTTCATCATATGTGTTTCATTTTGAATGATTTAAAATGTTATGGAAACACTACTTCAAGTTATGGAAATCATTTTTGAAGTACAAAGGAAAATGAATAATGAAAAAATAGCAAGAAGACAAATAAGCTTTCCAACTTACAAAACACATTCTTTTTTTTCTTTTTTTTTGGGACCCTTCCTAATTTTAAACCTCATGACTTTCTTATTTTTTATTAATTTTAAACAATTTAAAGTGATATAGGAGCGCCACCTAAAGTTCTACAAATTATCTTTGAACTTTAACAACAAAAAAACAACATATAAAGAATTTTGTGGGTGTTTGGGAATTGAATTTTATAACATTTGGTGGTTTGTTTTTGGAGTTCTTGACCCCTTTATTTTGAAGAGCCATAACTTTTTCACTTCTATTCCATTTTTTATGATTTTTGGTGCACTAGATGTGCCAATAGGAGGGGTTCAAGTTTTGTTTAAACGCCAAAAACAATGGAGCCCCCCCTTGGATTTGGTTTGCCTTGAACGCTTAAGTGTTATAATTGTAACTCAATTGTAACTAATGAACAACTAAAAGATTTAACCCATATGCTTTGTTTTCGAATCCCATTTTACAAACTATATAAAGAAGGTTTGTTCTCTTATGTTTTCACATTAAAATATAAGTGCCATTTTGGGATGAGTTGAAAAAGCTTAACCCAAAGGCAAAACATAAAATAAAAAATAAAATTCATGGCTATTCTTTAATGCAATTAGTTTTATGTTTTCTTATTTACTTACCTACCTAAATAAGTAAATAGGTTTTACTTTTCTACCTACCTATGTAAGTAGGTAAATAGGTAGGTCTTAAAACCTACTAACCTACTTATGGTTATGTATGACCTACTTAGCTACTAAAATAAATATTTATATTTATTGAAAATTTCCAAAATATGCCATGTGAAAATTTTTTATTGTGTCACGTGTTGCAATTTCAAATTGTCTTTAATAATCATAATGGACAAAGGATATCAATATTTTGAATTTTTTTTAATGTCCAAAGATCTTCATAATGCCACATGTCAAATTTTAATAAATGGATAACAATTAATGATGTTAGCATGACATCATGGGTGTAGTTATAATGGAGTTGAATAGTAGTTGAAATTGGAATACAATGAATTGCATTATATACACAATGAGTTGCAACTTTGCAATTCATGCAACTTGTCCGTTAGATTTCACGGTGTATAAATATAGTGAGTTATAAGGCCAATTACAAAACACCCCTTTTTATCATAGTGAGTGAAACAACGAACAAAAAAATATTTTGAGGCATGTTCCCTAGCTCATAGCACTTTTAGGGTAGGAGGGCGTGTTGGAGCTCTGGGATGGGACTAGGGGGAACTCAAGAATTCAAGATGAAATCAACTTGCACAGCCAAGGAGAGAGGGCAGTTAGTGCAAGTTGAACGTAAGTGGTGCAATGGACTTAGTAGGGACAACCTCAAGCACAAGCTTTACATGACATATAACCTTTGGGAGGAGGCACCACTCCCCTCCCTATAGTATATTCTATGACTCTCTATGGGGGCTACATCTAAATGACATTTTTTCCAAAATTGGGACTCTTGTTGTCCTAAAATGTTGGATGCTCATATTTTCCTCAAATCAAGCCTTTTTAGAGTATGTGAAGAAAATATTTTATAACTCTTAAAAAGATTCTTCTAATGATATATTGCATGTTCCAATTAGAAATCATCTGGCCCTTGCTCTATGGGGATTTGTGGTCAAGAATCAAATTCTCAATTTGATTCCTAGCCTTTCTTTTGATCATTACTCATGCATTTCAAGTCTAAATGAACAATGTGAGGGAACTTTTGGCATCAACATTTCAAGACCCTTCTAATGGTATCCTAGAAGCCCAATTTGGTGCTTATTTACCTTTTCAACCAAGGTTTTAAATATTTGGGACTCTTGTTCGAATGCACCTCCCAAAGTGGGAGTGGACTTGGGAGTCATAGGGTTCAATCTCATGCATTCTCCCCCACTTGTAGGAATGTGTTTCACTCTTGAACACACTTTCTTGGCCTCATGTGCCATTGCACTCCACACTTAGTTGTAAATTTGATGTTAAGGTTGTGATAATACCTTGATTAATGAAAAGTTCGATTGGAACACTAAACTTAATGAACACTTTATCCAAAAATGCATATGTGGCTCCTTCACTGCTATGATCTGGCAATGGCACCAATGGCACCAACTCCAACCACTTGGAGAAATGTTCGATCATAACTAAAACATATAAGTTATGTTGAGGTATTAAACTCAATGGGCTGGCAAAATCTAAATTCCATTGGTAATCTAGCCCCATAACTGGTAAAGGTTGTAAATGAGGTGTAGGTGCATTAAATGATGTCCAAACTCAATCACACACACCATACATTAAGAAACAAATTGTTGAACTTGCAATTGCATCCTTCACCACCAATATTATATTTAGAACAAACTATGTGTGTGTCAAATCCGAAAATGACTCTTCATGAGCATGCCATACAAAGCCTTCATGTTATTCTAGGTGAAGTATTATTCATATTTGTCCATCTGTCCACACCCGTAGTAGGGGCAGTACCTTCCTATCTAAACGACTTGGCCTTATGCATAACGCAATTTCGCTCCTTGGGTGTTAATCCAACTGAAACTTCACCTACTTACAAATATGTAATAACAAGTGCATCCTCGTGGATGTCCAAGGCACTATTGCCTTTGAATTCAACAACTTCATATTGGGACTCCCCATTACCCATGTTACTATGGGACACATATCTAAGATGCCCCAACATGGTGCACAAGTATGTAGAGGCATACCATCTTGGTACTGCCTCCAAATCAATATCCCCATGCTAATGGTATTCCTCTTGGTTGGTATTTTGGTTTCAATTCAATCCATCAACATTTCGGTTAACCTTACCAACCTTATGAATAATGTCAAAATTGTACTCTTGCCGAATAAATGCCCAACGCGCCAACTTTCCAATGAATCGATTTAATTCGATCCATCAAGAATTTCAAAGGCTACTAGTGGTCTATAACCAAAATGAATGGGCTACCATAAAAATAGCTTTGGAATGAAAAATTACCCAAACAATTACAAGGCACTCCCCTTCATATGAATTGTACCTAACCTTTGTCTTATTATTGAACCAATTGGCATATGCCACCACAAACTCCTTACCATCATCATCAAGTTAGGTAAGCACATCTCCTAACCCCAAAGTACTATAATCAATATGTAATTGGAAGGGTCGTCTTCGTATGGGTCATCACAAAATGGGAGGTAGCTATTCTTACATATCCTACAACAAGTGGAATTACTGCTATGAGCATCAACCTAATAGCTATTTTCCTCAAAACTTTGTGAAAAATTTCTTCTAAATCATTAGTGCAATAAGAGGGAAATATCCAATGATTAATAGTACATATTGCACAGCCAAATAAAAATGATATCTATATTTGGCAGAGTGGGAGAACGTACCCTTGTTGAAAATCTAGCCTTCAATTCTTGAAAGGCCTATTCCTATGCCTCACCCCAAATGTACTCCTAATCAAGTTATGTCAACTTGATCAAAAGTTTAGGTATGTTGCTAAATTCTTTAACAAATCATTGATAGTAATTACACAATCCTAGAAAAGTTTGTAACCAATTAACCTATGAAATGGCCTAAACCTTGGCCTTTTGAACCCCCAATCCGCTTGGATAAATCATGTGACCTAGGTATTCCATTTAAGTTTGAAAGAACTGACATTTGCTTGGATGAAGCTTAAGGTTATGATCCTTAAACCTTCCAAACACTTCATGTAGATGATGCATATGGTCCTCTAGGGTCAAATTCAAGACAATAATGTCATCAATGCAACATTTGGCAAAATTGTAATCTACCAACACCCTATCCATCATCCTCTGAAATTCTGTAGGGGCATTCTTCAAACCAAATGGCCAAAATCGCCATTGGTATAAACAATCCTTCCCATGAGGATCAATCCCCCAAAATGTCATCTTAACCTTATCACCCTCCTTCAATGGTAATTGATGGTAATTAGATTGTAGGTCCAAGGTACTGAACACCTTAGCCTGTCCAAGGGAATCAAAGATCTCCTTCGACAAGAGCATGGCATATTTGTTTGAATGATTTTGTTTATTCATTAGATGATAATTCCTACACATGTAATGTTCAATCCAATTGCCAAAAATATTTTTCTTGGCTTGCATAATTGTTGTTAAGGCATACTCACCCCTAGATAATCCATTTCACTAGGCTTGTAAGGTTGTCTAAAAATTAAATTATCATCCTTCAATTTGATACGAACCTCTTATTTTTTTCAAATGTCCCAAATCCTTCAAATTGAAAGCAAAACAACCAACATATTCCTGCAATAATCGTCATACTTTTTGAACTTCACCTCTTATAACCGCAAGACCAATATCCAATTCCCAAGTCTTTGTAGTAATTTATACCTTGGGTTGGGGTGACAAAGTATCCCCAATATTTGAGGTTGAAGATGATGACTATGATTGCTACATGGAATGTGGTGCACCCTTGGAATGTCTTGGTGCCCCCTCATCACAAAACTCTTTCCCAACACCCATACCTCCTTCTTGGCCTATAGAAAGATCCCATAGTTGCCAAAGATGTCCCCCCCTTGCACCAAAATACATGTCCCAAATGTGGGTGCAACAATAGAAACATGGGATGGGTTGGGTGGGGAAAATTGTGTGTTCACTCAACCAAACACAAACTAAATATCCATGTGGTAATTAAGATCAATAACTTGCTCTAGTATACGCTTATGAGCTCCTTTTGAAATACTAGACACACCGATGTGAAAGCCCATAACCCATTCCCTCTCATCAATGTTGGGTTCCTCTAATCGTAAGGAATGAGAGTTCCAAATCATCTTGGGTCTTCCATCCTAGAAAACATGAGAATGTGGGAAACTCAAAAAAGTGGGAGGGGTTACTTGTGGAAGCCCAACCCTATTGACTGGACATCATGATGGATGACACATGAATGATGTCCTAGATCCAATATATCATCCACCAAGCATGTGGGTGACCTTAGAAATGAACTGATATGCATGTTGAAATACCTCTGGTGGTGTAAGGTTAATCCACATCCATTGGAATCAATGGGAACATGAACCAACTGATGTAGCATCCACCTACATTGGCTCCTTGATCCAAGCCTGAATTTGTTGCCATCTTGTTGCTACAATTGGCCAAGAATCCCTAGGAGGTGGGACATTCTCCAACATGTATGCACATAGGTGCATTTGTGTGGTTTATAAATACTGCAACACAAAAATCAACTCTTAGAAAATTGTTAATTTAGAATTTGAAAGGCCATGACTTGTGATAACTTGAGAAAGACCTTAACATGGCCATCTTGAAATGACCAAATCAATTGGCCCAATGTGATCCAAATCCTACACCCCCAACAATGTGATATTGTTTAGCAAGGAATGTTAGTATCCTTGAATACAAGTTGATGTGGGCAATGTTAAATGAATATATTATTATTACAACATCATAACATGGTGCATGGAGGCTTGCTGAGCTTGTGGATCTTTCTCCACATAGTTATATTGCCATACTTTGATACTTGACTGAAATACTACAACAAGCCCAAAACTAATTCCTCTAAAAACTTCCAATAAACATATCCCATCCTTAGGATTAATCCACTGAACAATTTTAACTTGTCTAATGGCCTTACACCTAATGGTCCTTAAATTGGATCCATGAATGACAATGGGCTTAGTGACAATAGAATGTGCCAAACTTAATGAATGTAGTGACTAGCTAATGCCTGTAACTTTGACAAAGTCCCCCATGGTGGTGTGGGATCAAGTGGGTACACTTGAATGGATGGTCTTCCACTAGACCTAACATCTTCAATTCATTACTAGGAGGCATGTCTTGCTCATGGATGTTACCTTCCAATAAATCATATCCATGATGAAAGCCTAAAAATCCAACCAACATAGTTGATTTTGTGGATTTTTTTACATGCCCCCCAATGAAAACAACTGGCAGAAAAGCCCTATGGCTATTTCCTGTTTGCGATCTTGGTCAATAGTGGATAGTTTCCTCCCAAAAGTCCAAAGTAACCCCCAAGGGATACAAAACTATCCCTCCAACCAACACATCATATGATGTAGCATGTGTAACCATCGCACAAGCTTGCACTATGGTGTAATCTGCTGGTTTGTTAGGATTAATTTGAATGACAACCTCATGTTTGGTTAATCCTTAAGCCTGTTCTGATCCACCTATGGATGTCAAAATCTGGTATGGGCATGGTTTTAAATCAACATTAATCAATCCTAGACCCTCAACTTTTGCTTTGCCCAACATCAAAGGTTGAACACCTAAATCCAACAAAATGATCCTCTGGGGTCAATAATGTCATCCTGTTACCCCCTTCAACTAGAAAATTCCATCTTCATTATGTACCACAACCACACCAAGAAGGACACCTACTTTATCAATAGGCAATTGTGCTAGAAGTTCATGGAATTTTGGCTATTCGACATGCAAAGGTGGCACCTCCACAATATGTGGTGGACTGACCTTGGGAACACCTTCAAAAGCCCTCATTGGACCTAAGTCATCTACTAATGCATTTAACATCCCTATGGTGTTTCCCCCATCACATAATGTAGCTGCTAGTTGAAAACAATGCCAATGTTGTGGCTGAAAATAATGGTGTTTAACACACCATCATGGCCACCCCTAACATACTACTTTGACTTTTGGTTCCCAAAAAAAAAAAAACCAAATGTTGTCCTTATTGTAATTGGAAGTAGACACCCCCATAGGATGGGAAATTGTATCCACCAACACAAAGGACTATGGAAGGCGAACTTGGTGTTCAACCTCACCACATTAAGGATCCAACATTTCATCAACACCTTATGGTTTTGGCACATGAGAACTAACCCTAGTCGCCGATGCTACTATTGAAACCATGATTGGGTTTCCATCATTGCCTAGCCCTAAAATGTGATTGTTTGGAATATCCATCATAACATCATTTGGGGTGAATGATCTTGAAAAATTAATTCCACAAAAAAATCTTGGATCTAAACCAAAAGATTGTGTCTTCATGGTTTCAAATCCTTTTTGACCCAAGTGCATGGGGCTTGATCTATGCCACCATGTTGGATGCCATATTTGCCACCAATGCCTCCAAATGTGGAAACCATGCCTCCATGGTGTTAGGCTAGTTTGGAGCTAATTTGGTGGTCGATCCATCCTTGGATGAACTTTTCCCCTTATCAACCTTGCTAAAACCTTGGGGTTTTATCACATTATTCACTTGGAGTTGAGCTTGTTGAAGTTCAAGGTGCAATGTAAAGTAATGGTCCATGTCATGACCATAAACCTTGTAGTGAGCCCAAGGTTGGTTGGGGTTGGGATTGCTAGTGGTAGGCTAAAGGGGATTAGGACAATCCTTCTCGTGATGAAGCCCACCACATCTCCAACATCTCTCCTTTCCCCTTTGTTTTGTAGAATATGATGAAGAACCACATCTAGATCCTTGTTTAACACCTTGGCCTTTTGTGTTGAAGCCTTAATAGGCTGACCACGTGCTAGTTGGGTAGATGGTGTCGAAAGGGGTTTTGGGTCTTTTTGTTGAAACCAAGAGTAACCACATTCTGTTCAATCATGTTCAACTCAATGCATTCCAAAACTTGGAACAAATGAACCAAAGTTGACTATGTGGGTTGATTCAACACAATGTCTTTCACACAATGCCTAAGATCCTTGTCCAAAATTCCATACCAAAATTGAATAGCCTAGGCCTTTGTGACTCTTTCAATCATTGTGATCAATTACCACATATAGGCATAGGCCTCTCACAAACTCTTGCAAAGTGCAAAGTTTTTTTGTCTTCACCCCCTAATAATTGGTGCGCAACTCCATGAAGAACTTTATAAATGTGTTAAACATAAGCAAAACCTGAACCATAGTTATAGTAGCACTAGGGGTGGAAGGAACTAAGTATTATTCCTAGAACAATTGTTCGATGTTACTACATTAACATTAGGGATGGAAGGAGCTACAATGTTATCCCCAAAATGATTGCTCGATGCTATTACTTTGTTAAAGGTAATAGTCTACCTGTCGCAACCCCACTTTGGGATAAGTGTGAGGATGAAACTCACACCCCCAAAAGTGGGAAGTTGGAGTCCTTTGGGACTCCCAAAAATTCAGAGCTCGAGTTCAAGGGTCAAAACACCTTGCATTGAGGTGTTCTTTATATCAATGAAAAGGTCTTGAAGCGTAGATGCCCAAAATTACCTCGCATGGGCCATTTGGACATTTGCAGCTCAAGTTATGGGCAAAAGAAGGGCCAGGAGTCAAATTGGCAGTTTGACTCCCGACCACTAAAAGTCGGGAATCGACCTTTTCCCGACGTCACCTAAAGGAGTGTGACACGGCATTGGAAAGCTCTCAAAGAAAGCTACAACTTTCAGACCTCGTCCTGATCCGAGTTCGGGGCGAGGAATTATGAACGTCCAAAGTCCCGAGATTCCAACCCGGGATAGTTTCGGGACTCCTCCTTGGGAGTCCTGGGAAAAAGTGCCATTCGGATGTAGCCTCGGCGGAAAGCTGCAAAGAATACTATATGGGGGAAGGTGGTGGCTTCCCCTGAGTCTGAGCCGTGGTGAGTCAAGTGAGTCCAAGTGCCCGTGGTTTGTCCCAACTCCCAAGGGTGTTCCCGAATGTGAACTAACCCTCTTATGGTTGGTTTTGGATGTAGATTCGAGTGAGATAATACTTGTCCCTCTTCCTAGTCTAATCCCGAAACTTCTAGCACGCCCCTCTACCCCCTTTTAGTGTTGGAAGTCGGGAGTGGCCCTCAAGTCCTAACTTTCCGCAATTCAACATACTTGGACCCTCAAGTGGGTCTAGCAAGGGGCTTGGGAGTGCGTCACTACCCCATTGTGATAGAAAAGTAATGGGGTGAGTAATAAACATGTCATTCTTTAATCTCAACATCATGGACCTAGCATAATTCATGGTAATCATCCATGGGTGGCCCCTCCAAATGTTGAAACAAACCTTTCCATGCAAGGAAAGGGGTAAACATAATGGATTTCATAGCTATTGCATATTACACCAAATATCAAACTCCCAAATGAAATCATCCATGGGTGGCCCTTCCAAATGTTGAAACAAACCTTTCCATGCAAGGAAAGGGGTAAACACAATGGATTTCATAGTTATTGCATATCACACCAAGTATCAAACTCCCAAATGAAATCATCCAATTCGATGGTGCTAATCATTCCCAAATATTGGCAAGGTCCTTTAAAGGTGCCATATATGTCTTCCATGTTCCTTAACAATAGTGCAAAAATTGGTTGTAAAGGTAAGTCTACCTTTGAATTCGAGGAATCCTTTTCCATTGATATTATAGGTGGTGTGGGCGATTTAAACCTCACCCCCCACCTTGTGAATCCACTAATGAACGTGCTCCTTGTTTTAGAAGCTTGAATGTTGTCCATGGTGAACCCTAACCCTAATATGGGTAACCAACACAAAAACCACCATAACACAAGGTTGATGTATTTATGGCTTACACTAATTATAGGGGTGTTGAACTTGTTGTGGCTTATAATTAACCCCCGAATTCCAATTACATGCTAAGTCGAAAATGTTGCACCTATATGGCTAGGGCACCTGTATCCACAAAAATGTTCCACAAGGCCAAAACACATTTGGGGCCTTCATAATTGTGAAAACAACAAATGTGATCTACTAGCCATCAACCCAATTTCACCACCAAAAAGGTCTATCAATCATTATTCCGATCTAACCCCCACAACATTAAATTTAACAACACCACATAAATAATAATCTATCTTCATTAAAGCCTAATTTATATGTCTAGGTAATCCATAACCCAACCAACATAGAAATAGGAACAAACATGTGCAATCCCAATGACACAAAAGTGGGGTAACTTTCATACAACACAACTCCACTTTCTATAATTTTTGTTCAAAAATTATGACAAGAATTCAAACATGAAAATTTGTTGATGGTGTAACACTCCTTCACCTATGGGTAGGGATAAATGAGTTGTACTAGCAAAAAAACGATTCAAATGCTAAAAACTACTAACACACCAAATGTGTAACTTAAAATTTTTTTGACTCCAAACATGCTAAAACTCCCTACACATGTGGCCTCCCCATTGAGAATCACATTGACAAAGACAACACCTAAATCTTCCTCTAAATGCCAAAAGATGTATTTCCCCATAATTAATGTAAATTAATTCAAGAAATAGGGAAAATAGCCTTTGAACCTCTAAATTTTTTCTTTCCAAATATTTTTTATAGGTTTTTTTTACAATGTTAGAATCACCTAAAAGCCAATGATGCAAAAATCACTTAATTCAGATTTCGTATGAGAAAGTTATGAATTTTCAACAAAATTCATAATTAATTCCAAAATCAAATTTGAAATTTACTATCCAAGTCCGGTCATAGGCTTCAAAGTGCATGAAATTGTCCGATCGTAAGGGTCAATGTGTTTAGTCTAATGCACAATCATTAATATGTTATTTAACAACCAACCCATTAGTTTGTTCACCAACCACTGTTTGTCGATTAAATGGATTAAAAAGTTCATCCAACTTATGGATGAAAATTCTTCCACATGGATGAAAAATGAGAAATAAAAATAAAAATGTTGGCAAGTTCGAATTGATGTTGAACCTATGCCTTAGGTTCAAAAAAATGAAAAATAAAAAGGGAGGCTTGGATTGGACCCCTTAAAGTCCCCTTATTCTAAGCCTCCTTTAAATGATGCAAGCCTCCAAACCTTGCTAAACTTGATAGGTTCAGAAAGCTTGAAAATAAACGACAATGACAAATCGAAATTCCATACTCATGCTTGCCCCCCCCCCC
>Ga0209611_10000813_pt1 | contig 49674 bp, 40 predicted proteins | sample S1TSphgellanicum_3_FD_187693 | JGI IMG/M metagenome (GOLD analysis project Ga0209611, IMG submission 187693) | Host-associated microbial communities from peat moss isolated from Minnesota, USA - S1T2_Fc - Sphagnum magellanicum MG (SPAdes) (version 2) | ecosystem: Host-associated > Plants > Peat... | reverse complement strand
AAATAAATAAATAAATAAATATATAAGTAAAGAAATTCAATTACTCAAAATTTATGCTTTGCAATGATTTCATCAGTCTACAGAATTGTCATTTTGTGTATGACACAAAATATTCTGATTCTGATTTTCTGCTTTTTCTTTTTTTTAAAAAAAAAAAACCTCAGCAACCGTCTGAAATATGTACAAAATGGGAACCGACGGTTATTTCACAAGAATCAAATACCCACCAAAGATTGGTTCAGAGTGCTTTTTTACCTTTTGACTGACATTATCTCCTTCCAAACCTACTTACAAACTTTACCCTTTCAATCTTATGGTATGTACTTCCCTGCTTTCTGACTAAACTTGCCTATCCATAACTCACTTAGCTAGCATCTTGTTCACATGGCATCAGGCCAGTGGAGAACAGCATTACAGTTATATATATATATATCATGTATCTTGTTGCCTTCTAATATTTTTGTAGCTCTCTAATTCCTTTTGGCACGTTCTTGGCCATCGATGGGCTGAAACCTCGTAACTTGACATTGTTCTGTGGCTCATGACTCGTAAGCTTGACGTTGTCATACAATCGATAATGTCCATGTAACTTCATACTGTTATGGGTCCCATAACCATGACGATGTCATGCAATTGATTATGTCTAAAAATCAGAGAGAGTTCTCCATTGTTGGTCGACTGAACCTCATAACTTCACACTATTATGTGTCCCACAACCCGTAAGCTTGACGCCTGCCATACAATTGATCATGTCCGGTAACCAGGGAGAGAGTTCCTGATTGTTCGGGCGACTGAATGTCATAACTTCACACTGTTATATGTGTCTCATAATATGTGTACGCTCGACCATGTCATACATTCCATTATGTCCAGTAGCCAGCAAGAGTGCACAAGTTATCATGAATGGTATGGATAATGGACACTCACAGGCCTTGACCATTCAAGTAACCTGGGCCGGTTCGACCATGTCATACATTCCATTATGTCCAGTAGCCAGCAAGAGTGCACAAGTTATCATGAATAGTATGGATAATGGACACTCACAGGCCTTGACTATTCAAGTAACCTGGGCCGGTTACCTAGTCCGTAGTAAAATGGGGAGTAACCTGTTGGTCATTTTTACCTGTCCCTCAGATTTTTTGAATAGATTTTACCTTTCATCCAGACTGAAACTCTCCTGGGAAGGTCATATACCCGGGAATTACCCGGTCTGTTGAACATAACCGAGCTTCCTTCCGGATTCTTTCTTTCTTTCTTTCTTCAGGAGGAGCTGTTGATGTAGACAAGAGTGGCGTCGACGGATGAGACGCGCACGGATCGGCGGAGGTCTGCTGCTGCAGAAGAGAGAGTGTCGAAGAACGAACGAGAAGCGCGCACGGTAGCGTGTGGCTTGCTTTTGTGCGTGTCTGTGAAAGCTGCTGCGTCGCGGATTGCAGCAGCAACAGCAGCATGACGAACTTCTTCTTGTTGTGTCGAAGTTTTAAAGCTTCTATTACGACTCCTACTGCATCATACGATCGGTTTCGACTCCAAGTCACGTCGGTATTCGCCTCACCAGCAGCAGCCGCGGCGTTAATGGCCCTGGTGTTTCTTCTTTCTGTAGACTTTTGTGGAGCGGTGAGTCTAAGTGAATCTGCTGCACGCGTGTCGGTGTCTCATGGTGCGGCGAGCGTGAATGTGACAGCAGCACGTTCAGTGAATGCCCCGCGAGCTGTGACGACGACTTTGTCTGTTTCCGATGCGGAGAAGTTGCATAACAGGTATGGCACCTCAGTCGGTAGTGTAACTAGAGTTATAGCAGCTGCGGCACTGGACGTTGTACTGGGCTTCATGAGGTTTTTCTAGTCTGCTTTTCATGAGCACTAATGTGAAGTCTTCGCGAAGTACTTGTTGCGATTGAAAGGAGAGAACATGACTGCATTGTTGTGGGATGCCTGCAGCAAATTGTTGTTACAGTTGCATCAAATTGCAAGAAAGAATAAGCTGCTGTTTTGCAGCATGTGCCGAATCTTAAATGTGCGTGTGTTTGTTGGAGCATTGTCTAGAGCATTGTTGACAGGGGTATAGCACCCGCGCGTACTCGCATACCGTTCTTTTGAAAGGCCGGCCGCGATATTATGGCCAGGAATTTTGGAACAATTTGCGCTAGTCATTACGATCTGCTGCTCTACAGTCCCGTTTGTGAGAAGTTTCTTTCACGACTTCTTTCTGCAAAACGCTTGCATTCTAGCAGCGTTGTGCTTGAGATCTGTACTCTTTTGCTGATTGGATACGAGTGATCTTGCACTGTGATTATGTGCGAGCGATTCTAGAGCGATTGTTGATTGCTATCTGCTTCTCTAGAGTCTGTCGTTTGTGAGAAGATGTTTCTTTCACGACTTCTTTCTGCAAAAACCCTTGCATTCTACGAGCAAATATGCTCGAGATCTGTACTCTTATGTTTGTTTGATACGAATCCTCTTGCACTGTGATCATGCGCCAGCGATTCTAGAGCGATTGTTCGCCTATCGACCGTGGCCGCTACAACATGGATTACAAATGCTCTGCACGTATAGTTGATTACAGTATTATAGAGTTTTCATGAAGCTGTATTGACTGTTTCTAATGTGCGTGGTCGATATTGAAGAGTGCAGGCAAGTCTGGTAATCAGCAACAGTTTCACAAGAAGACTTCTCGCCGGCAGTTGCGAATCTGGCAATCCTATCGACGACTGCTGGAGATGTGATTTGCACTGGGAACAGAACCGCAAGAACCTGGCAGACTGTGCCGTCGGTTTCGGCGCAAACGCCATCGGTGGCAAGAATGGACATATCTATGTGGTCACCGATGAGAACGACAATGATGCCATCAATCCCATTCCAGGCACATTACGTTACGGCGTTCTGCAGGAAGAGCCGCTCTGGATCGTCTTCTCTCGCAGCATGATGATCTCGCTCAAACAGGAGCTCATGATCAACAGTTACAAGACCATCGATGGTAGAGGCCACAACGTCCATATCGCCGGCGGTGCTTGCCTGACTGTGCTGAATGTGCATAACATCATCATTCATGGCGTGCACATCCACCACTGCAATCGTTCCGGACCTGCGGTGATCAGAAGCTCTCCCACGCATTACGGGCAAAGAGGACCGCACACTGGTACCGCAGTGTCGATATTTGGCTCCTACGACATCTGGGTGGACCACTGCTTCTTCTCCACTTGTGCGGATAGCCTCGTTGATGTGGTTATGGGTTCTACTGATATCACCATTTCCAACAACTACTTCACCAAGCAAGACGAGGTGTAGATCTCAACCTTAAGCTTTGAGGGTTTTGTTTTGATCCTTGTCTTTCCCTGTTTGTGCCTGATGCGGTTCTTCTTCTCTGTGCTGGATGATGAGCACGTTCTTGACCTTATGTTGCGGCTAATTTGGCATTGAGTCCTTGCCATTCAGATACTATTAATCCATGGCTACAGTTGATCATCGCACAATGTTCTGTCATCCCCTGGGCTCACCCTCGGTGCTAAGAAGTCAATCTGCAATCTCTCTGTGTAGTAGAGCTTTGAAGTATTCGATTCGAATTGCCATGATTGCAGGTGATGCTGCTTGGTGGCCGTGCATCTGACATTATCGAGCAGGATATGCATGTCACAGTTGCCTTCAACCATTTTGGACCTGGTCTCCTGAAGAACATGCCAAGGTTGGCTGCTTCACATCACCCATAAGACCATGTCCTTCTGTGGCTGTCTCAATGTTGATCTACATTGTGTTCAAACCCCAGAATTCGCCAGGTATGACTGCACATTCTTTTGTTACAGAGATCCTTCTCTCCTAAAAATGTCTTGCTGTGCTGCAGATGCCGGCATGGCAACTTCCATATTGTAAACAACGACTACACATCATGGGGGATGTATGCAGTGGGGGGGAGTGAAGCTCCCACAATCAACAGTGAAGGAAATCGTTACCTTGCTCCCAATACTCAATTTGCTAAGGAGGTAAATTACACTCTGCAGATTCTTGTTGTCACAAGAGGTTCTAGCACTGCTGTAAAGAGTACTCAGTGGATAGTGTAAAGTTTCTTCCACACACATGTATGCTCTCTTTTTTTCATTCCAACACTTAAGAAATTGTCCTACAACTGCAGATTACTAAGCGAATTGAAGATGATGGAGGTGATGTTGGAACCACAGACAATTGGAATTGGAGATCATCAGGTGACTTGTTCTTGAATGGTGCTTATTTCACCATCTCAGGAGCCAGCTCTACCAATGCCGATTTCTATGCGAAAGCCACCAGCTTCAGTGCACATCCTGTCGACACGGTGGCATCTATGACTGCAGATGCAGGTCCGTTAAAACTGTGACATAGTTACTTTGCATTGTGGATCAAATTCAACGACTATGAAATCCTCCAAGATTGTGTTATCTAAGTTCTACAAAGCTTTGCGTAGTGTAGATTCATCTGGGCCCTGGTACTGATGTACAGAGCTGGCAGTGGATTGTCGACCTGGAATTAGTACCCATGAGCCTCTAGAGGTGTAAGAATATTTGTCTTCTTGGTTATCACATCTGATATCCCTCCTGGTGACCAAGGTTGTGCATTTGTGCCCCAAACACAAATGCTCCAGTGTAGAATCATCACAAGCAATTTCCTTGATCCCTTTATTGCAAGGAGTGAGTGCTAAAATTATTCTTTGTGATGGGAGATGCAGAAGCTAATAAAGTTCAAAGCTCTGCCATCCTAGCAAATCTGGTAGCTTAAAAACTTTTGGTCTCCTTCTTTTGTCTGCATATATTAATGTGGTAATTTTCTACAGGCAAGGGATCTATAATCGAACCGTTGCCAAATTTCATTTCATTTCACATTTCATGGTTTCATTGATTGAATTGTATGGGCTGGTGTTTTCTAAACCTCTTTCTTTCAGTTTGAACTTTGCTGCCCTTGTTTTCTAACCGTTTTCACCAGCTTTTCTTTGATTTTAGTTCGCTTATATTTTTTATTAGTTCAAATCTTTTTATTCTTCTAATCATCAATGTTAATTTCTTAAAAAAAAATTTCAAAAAAAATAGTGCATTTGAGGAAAAAAGAAAGATTTAAAAAAAAGAAAAAAGACTATTCACTTTTTATGTTTGAATTCTTTTAAACATGTAAAAACATTTTTGAGTTGTGTCAAGTTTCGAGCATGTAAATTTTATAATTAATAAAAAATAAGTCAATATTTTTTATGACAATTCAAACTATTATGTTTCTGTTGTGATTTTTAAAATATACATAAATACAATTGTAAAGAATGTTTACTCATTTGGGTGGTGTTTTTCTCCAATATTTGTTGCTTGTGTTAGCATAACTCCAATGTCTAAATTCAGATTTTTGGCTTGAAAATTTGACATTTCTTACTTCTCTGTCTTCCATTTGTATCTTATGACATAATCAATTAGAAATTCAACTTAAGGCTTCATATGGCGAACTGGGTTTTTGTTTTTTTCTTCTTCGAATTTTATGCTGTAGCCATATTGATGATCATCCGCTCAAGGAATTAACCAAATTTGGCTTCATGTTAGAGAGGAAAGTAGTGAAATTTCGTAATCCTGCTCTATTTGGCAACCTGCTGGAACCTATAGAGTAAATATGGCGATTTCAGAATTTTTTTCCTTCAAAATGTACTGACTTTGGAGCAACTTTTTTCACAAAAATCCTTTAAACATTGAGTTGCACTTGACAACCATAGTAATTGAAAATACTGCTTTGAATTCCTTCTCTGTGAACAGCTCCTTCATGTCATATAGTCATCATAGAATCCCTTTACTAAATCCAGGACCTGTTGTGACCTGAGCACCATCACGAAACAAAGTCTTCTTCTGTGCTCACACCCCCTTGCCATCACATGCAGACTCTACAATATCATTGCATCCAAATTGTCATAATGTCACAATTCATAAACGTGTGCAAAATCAAGGAGCTTTTCTTTGAGACAAATTTGCAAGACATGAGTGCAACCAAGGATATCATTTCATGAAATGTGGTGAACATCTTCAAGACATTTTCTGAGGCTGTAACTTTAACAAAATTTTAGGACTTTTGCACCCTTTGCTGCTCTATACTTTGGAAGAGCTCTACATCACTATAGGAGTAATGTCTGCTTATAAGGGTTTAGTTCACACTGAGTTCAATTTGAGTTGGGTTCAAATCATCCTTTTCTTGTTAAAGGAAAAACTCTTTTTCTTTGACATGATCAAAGGTTTAGCAAAGTTCTATGCCATTTATGCATTGCAAAGCTCTAATTGCTTAAACATTTTGTATGACCAATACTAGTACGTACTATGCACTCATTGCTCAAGCTCAGAAGAAAACAGCAATATTGTATGAATAATTCTACAATTGCAAACACAAGATTCTAGCACCTTGCTTTTAAAAGTAATATGCTTCCTTTAATTATCTTGAAGTGCGGTTACATATTCTGACAGGTCTGGATTTTGTCAGAGAGATTCTGCATTTAAAGCTATGTACATCTTCATGAGAGACTTTGGACAAAACATATAGCCCTCGAGCTCATGATGCAAACATTGACTGTCTGCACAATGAAAACTCATGGGGGTTTTATGGACAATGACAGACATCACAGACCTAGACACAAGCTTTGAAGACCCATTTCAGGATGTCAGATTTTCTGGAATTCTCATCTTTAGACCAGATCACATTTTGTTCAAAACTACCACACAAGGATCATCTACACTCTCAGCACACTAGCAACAACATGTGTCTCAAAACCCCTGGAGATCCATCTCAACTTCACATTCACGGATAATGTGAAGCATTACCCTTCTCTAACCCTAAACACATCAAACTACAGCAGCCCTTTTAATGTCCACCTCTGCTTTTTTCACTTTATAGAATGTTGCACTCCCCGGCCCAGCTTTCTACTTCAAGGTCAAGCAGTTCCAGCTTAACTGCAAAAATGACATCTGAGTTCAAGTCTTGCAGAAGACATTGAAAGAATCTCTGTTTTGAGAATGGATCAGATCTTGATCAATAGTGTACCTGAGAATCTGAAATCCAAATTTAGTACAGAAACTGCATATTATGTGATGCATTTGTTGAAGTTGTTGTCCACCTCAGAGTTGGCAGTCTGGATGCATCCCAGAGGATGTCTCACATTGCCAGGCTTCCATTTAGCCATGACCTCCATTTCTTGCTTGATCTGCAACACAATTTACTACATGAATCCCAAATTCCAATTTCACACAATGTCACCCAGAAATGCAAACTAAGTTTTCTGGCTTCTTGGGATTTTAGGTTACTGCAATGCTGGAGCAACAACCCATGAACACACAAAGCTCAGTTTCCCAAAACCTGTGGAGCTCTGGCTGTTGGTTTCTTATGTGGAGTGATTGTAGGAAAATAGATTAAGGCTCCAATTTGCAGGTTCAATCAGACACAGGACGGCTGATATCCACAGCTCACTAATCAGCTTTTGCAAGCAATCCTGATGCTGATGGTCAATAAGCTGCCCTTTGCAATCTCCTAGAGATTGCTCTGACCCAAGGAGATGGTGGAAATTTCCCTACTCCAGAGGACACCAATGATGCAGTAAGCATGGTTCTCAATGACCATATTCAAGAAAGAGATCAGCAGGTTAAACCCAGAAGATTTAGCATCACTGAAGGACAAACAACACTTGGTCATTGCTCTCTGGCAGCTTTCATTCCTTGAGTTTTCAAAATTGCAGAGAAATGGGTTGCTTGGACTTCCAGAAGATGATGAAACACCTCCAGAAGTTGTCATAGTGAGGATGCCCTCACTGCTGGAAGTTTCAGCAACTCCTCCAGTTCCACAAGCAAAAAGATGAGCCTGTGTTACATCTGGGCATTTAAAAGATTCACAGTGCTTTGATGTTCATCCTCATTCATGATACCATTTCGGAGTTTTGTGCCAGACCATACATTTTGCCACAGAGGAATACTTTCACAGTCTTCTTTCTCATGGTTGCTGTCAACAACAATGGTGCCATGTCCTGTAGAGCTTCTCTGCTAGGAGGGCTCAGTATATTTTGCCATTGGCAATGATCTGTTGTCTGAGGGGCAACAACATCATGTTACAAGCTTGCTTTCTCTTAAGCTGTCTGACAAACAAAGAACCTTGTTGGCTACCTTCTGAATTAATCAGAACTACATCTAAACATATCATGTGTCAAGTCAAATCTTCCTATTGTGATCTAGCTGTAAGCACTCTCAGTGTGTGCCCAAGAGTTCGGTAATTATATGGTACTCCAATTTGCAATCCCGCAAGTGCTCTCCATATTCAATGTTCACAAGCAACTCATAAACCACAGAAGAGAGATGCAAGACTTGGCAGAGCACATCCACACTGGCAAGAATCCAAGCATGTCTCTTTTGTGAGCTACAGGTGCATCACCAGGTATGCATACTTGATCTTTGCTTCAAGGAAAACATTATTACAGAAGGTGTTCTTACCTTCAGGTATGTCATCAAGATTGACAGAGCTACAATGGTGAGTTGAGCTTTGCCTAGCAAGACATTTGTAAGATTTGAGTCTCAGGAGGTGAGCAGTTATGGGCATCATTCAGCATCATCCTCACATGCTTCTGGATTCAAGTGTCACTGAGTTTCTCCTTCACAAGCTGGTGTTGATGACCTTGCTTCACCTCCTCCTACTCCAGCAATGCCTCCTGCCTCCAACTCTTGTACTTGTCCACAATGTTTGTGGTCTTGGTCAATATCAACTCTACATTCTGAGCAATTCTTATCAATCTTGTCCAGTCCAACTGTGGCAGTGGGTCCTCCTTGTGGATCAAACTTGCTGTAAACACCTGCCCCTCCTCATAAGCACTTGCCCCTTCTATGTTTAAACGTTCTGTAGTAGCCTCTGCAACGGCCGTAACAAACCCAACTCTGTCCTCTTCTGCAGCTCCACAAGCACCTTCTACCTTTACACGAGCTGGAAGGAATTCAGTACCAGATCCAACAGACCTAGGTCTGTCATCTGGAGTGCCAGAAACACCTCCTTCTATCTTTATGGGTGGCACTGTGATGGGTTTAGGGTTCAGGAACTTAGCTTTGTCCTCCACACAGCCTACTTCTACCTGGTTCAAGCGACCTAACTTCAGACCCTTTGTCTCTGTAGGAAGCTCTTTTACTGATCGGCGCAAAGACCCAGATCGCACTCCAGCCTCTACTTTGGATTTTCTGATCGGCCTCAAGCTTGCAGAAGAAGAAGAAAATGTGGTGTTTGCGTTCGACAGGATGAGTCTCGCCAGAGAGGTGTCTATCGTGTCGGTCTCCTTCCTCGCCTTCGCATTTGAAACTCTCGGCCGTCTTGGCGTCGCCGCAGGGGTAGGAGCAGTTGCCGAAGGAGTCGCAAGTTGAGGCTGTTGGTGAGCAATGCAAGCAACGTCAGGGAATCGCAGAAACTCTACACTCTAAACTGGTGCAATAAGTCCCACACACACACACACTCCCTCTCTCTCTCTCCCACCACTCCTCGTCGCTCTCTCCTCCCTCCTCCTCTAAAAGAAAAATAAAGAACCTAAGAGAAGAAAATCAGAAAGCTTACCGATGCTAAAGCGGCTAACGATTGTGCCATAAACGCATTGCTCTTGTTAGCAGGGATGCCCTGTTGTTTGCATAAAGTCTGCAATTCCTTCCTGCTGAGCTCTTGATACATACTCTTCTTTTTTTCTCTTTGTCTCTTCTCTCACACTCTGCCAAACCTCAAATGGCTCCTGTCTCCTCAAACCTCCTGGAAGCAGCACAACAAGCTCCTTCTACACTACTGATAACTGCTGTTCAGAAGGTTGACGGTCACCCACCATCAAATCTCCTTCCAAAACAAACTGTGCTGCTTGTTGTTGGTGGTGGTGGAGAGAGACCCTTTGACGAAGCCCAAAAGCTGCAAAACCCACCATTTGTAATTGCATCGAAATCTTACCCTTGTTATGCGCAATGGCAGGCAGCAATTCATTCATGGTGGACTTCGGAAATTCGCCGGGTTGCAACCAAAACTAAGCTGACCGGAAATCCTCCAGCACGCAGCAGAAGACACAAGACTTGATCCTGACGCTATTAGAACAACAACAGGCACCCAAAACCAGGATTCAAAAAACAAAAAACAGTTCCTTACGAAAACAGCCGCCAATTTTTATCCAGTGAAGAAAGGATCTCTGAAGATTCCCCTAATCCATCCGTTACGAAGATGTCATCGGGAAAGACGATCGCCCAACCCATTTCCGTCGTCATCGACGAAGATTAGGGTTTGTGCGGAAACCCTAATCTTGGTTTCCGCGCAGTATAAAGTTCCAGGAACAGGAATGTTCTTCCTCTGTGAGTTGGATTCTTCTGTGGAAGCTTGGTTTTGGCATCGTCAGATTTATAGATGTTGATGTCGTTGAGGAGATGAAGTGCGATTATTGTCGAGCTCTATAGATGGGGTTTGGTTTTGTGGGTTGAAGTTGTCGTTGATCGGAAGTGATGGAGAAGAAACAGAAGAGACAGAAGAGAAGGATTTTGTTGGTTTTAGAGATGTTGAGAGTGGGGTTGAATCAGAGAAAGATTTCATGGGATATGATGGTGATTTGTAAAAGGTCTGAGCAGGGGAGATGGGTGGAAATGAGCATGTGACAGAGATAGAGACGGGGTGGAAAGAGTCAGAGATGGGGTGAGACAAGAAGAGTGCCCCGGTGTTTGCCAGAGATATGGCAATGCTCCCTCGCAAGCTCTTGCACATGAATCTCATAGCAGCATGGTGCCTATGTTTTTATGTTTTTTTGGGTTTTGGTAGGATGAAGAAAAAGGCGAAGACTGCCGGCCTGAAATCAGGTGTGCAGCCTAGACTTCTTCCTCACAGCAATCTGCATCATCCCCTACTCTTGTCTCTCTCCTATCCATCCGTTTCTAGAGCTCCTTTTCCATTTCCATCGCCTGCGGTGACGCCTCATCCTTGCACTGATCCTTGCTTGTTGTCCTTTGAGGTTTGTTTGTTTGTTCTTTCTGGGGCGGGGGAAAGGAGGAGTGGTTTCATTTGGGTTTTTTTACTCTGGTTCCAGAGCTTGAGATTTAGGAGATCAGTGTTATCGAAGAAGCACGGCCCTTAAGAGCGCCTTCCTAGGATGCGAAAGCATTGATGGAAGGGATTCGAGTCATAGCTGTGCAATATTCATGTTAACAAGCTCTGAGAAGGTTTTTCTTCGAGCTTGCCTCCCAGCCTAGGGTGCGGCAGACCATTTTCCTTCGTGTTCTGCCTTCCAGGCTGAGAGTACACTTTCCTTTCGTTTTCAGAGCTCCGCTCTCTTTCTCTCTGTCATCTGATGGAATCTCGAGAAGATTCACCTCCACAATGGCCTTGGGAAATGAATCAATCACGTGGCTTGAAACTTTGGAAAACATGTAGAACAAGCTACTGATGAACATCTCTTTTTGATCTTTATGCTTCAAATAAGAGAAGCTCTCATCAACAGGAAGTGCACAAAAAAGAAGAGAATTTCCAACAGTGGTGGAAGCACCTCAATACACCAATCAACACAAAGACAAGCACCAATCTGATGATGGGTCACAGTTTTTAAAAAAAACCCCTGCCTGTGAATCTTCTGTTCAATCAAAGTATGTTCTTGTGCTTGTGAATAGGCTGCTGATAGTCTAGCTCCCAACATTTTAAAATGCAAGGAACATAACGCACTACAAAAGCATCTGCATTGAAAAGAGCATTTGCAACAAGTGCCTTCAGCTCCCACACTTCAATCTGCAAAGCAGTTTTCTAGCAAAGCAGTGAACACTTTAAGAAGTCAAAGCAGTTGAGGAAGAGCTGATGGAACAAACTTTGGCTGAGAAAGAGTGGATGGAGCAAATCAAGAACTTCTTTCAGATGGCAAAGAGTAAGAGTTTACTTCATGTGAAGATGGTCAATCATATCCATCTCAGCTACAGTTTGCACAGAAATCCATCTCTAATCTGTGAGGCACAATCACAAAATGGATCTTTCTCAACTTGGTAAGCAAGTGTCTACGCAAGCAATCGACCACCTAGTCAAAAGATTCATTACCATGAAAAAACACAGATTGCTGCTTACAGGTCACATGGCCTTGTGAGCTTTGAAACTGCAGTGTATCATGGCATGGCATGAAGGGCATAGATCCCCACCTTTGGCTTTGGCATACCCAGCTCTCTTTGTGATCGGAGCAACTGAGGTTGAAGAAATGGGTGGTTTGGATTCTGCTCTCAGGGTGGAATGGCCTGTTGTTGAATTGGGCTGTGGTGCAATGTGAGTGACCTCATGGTTGAACCTTCTTCCATACATACAAGAGTGTTTCTCTTTCTGTGCAATGTGGTTGCCCCTTTCAAACCAGACCGTTGTGCCAGAAGAATTGTGGCAATGGTTTTGTCCTCCTACTCCAAATTGTTGTTGAAACATGAAGCATTCAGCAAGCAAGCATGACCTTCTAACAAGCAAACTGAGCTTTTCTTTTTGTGTTTCCAGTTCTCAGCCTCATACTGCTACAAAAAGCAGCAGCAGGAGTGAAAACTCAGCAGCTCTTACATTTGGTTTCAGTGGGTGGCAAAGGCTATGTGAAATTGCAGTCTCAAGTTCAATAGGTGTACAACCCTGAATGTAGTTGGACAATGTTGTGTTTATGTTGAACAATGGGGTGGACTCAGAGTCCACCCATTGATGATTAGGGTTCAAACAATTCTGTAGTTCCTTGCTAAAAGGACATTGAGAGTCATCAGGGCAGTGTTCTGCAACATTATCCATGGATATGGTTGTTGTTATGTATTCCTGCTTCCTGTAAAATTAGATCGTCAAGCACTTGTCAGACTTTCTTGTCTGCAGACATTGTAGGTGCAGTCAATTACATGTGTTGTCTTGTCATATTCAGCAGCTTGAGACTAAGGAGATGACTTCTTGTTTTTCTTGCAGTTGTGGCAACACTTTAGAGCATGTCTTTCAGCTATTTCATTCTTGACCAAAAACCAAGTGGACTTTTGCAACTGTACAGTGAAGGAGACACAATCTAGACATATGGTTTGAATCATCTAGCCTGTATGTTTACATCTGGCACTGTAGAAAAGTCTAGTCCCAGAAATTGCTGACAATTTGCAGATTCTAAAACTTCTTGTGGTTATTTTTGCAGATTAACCCAAAAGCTGCAAAACCCACCATTTGTAACCGCATTGAATGCACCACACTAGTTATGTGGAATGGCAAGCAGCAATTCATTCATGGTGGACCTTGGAAATTCACCGGGTTGCAAACAAAACGAAGCCAATCAGAAATCCTCCTACATGCCACAGAAGACCAAGAATTCATCCTGATGCTACTGCAACAACAACAGGCATCCAAAACCAGGATTCAAAAAACAAAAAGGTTCATCACAAAAACAGTTGCCAATGTCTGTCCTGTCAAGAAAGGATCTCTGCAGAGTCCCCCAATCCATCTGTTAGGAAGATATCATTGGCAAAGAAGACATCAGTAGATTACCATGAGTAGATTACCATGGGTGAGAGAGATATTCTTGGTAAAGCAAAATCCATTGTCAGATTTGTCAAAAAAAAACCCAAGGTCTTGCAAATCTAGTATCAGTCAAGTTCCAAGACCTTGAGCTTTGAAAATTTGCAAAACCAAGATATGCCTATGTTGCTAGCTCTAGAGAGGTTACTCAAAGTTTATCCAACATTGAACAGTATTACAAATTTTTGGGTTTTTTTACTAGGAATTTTGATTTTAAAATATGCATTTTGGACACCAATCCAACTGACCACTAAGTCATATTGGACAAATGATTTTTTACATGATGAATTTGATTGGTGTCTTTTTGACTAGTTAAGCGGTGAACCATTTGATTCGTCAAATTGGACAACAAAAGTTTTAAACAACAAATTTTTTTGGGCCAAATTTTTTACTTTTTTAATGCTTAACCAAAAACAAAAAAATAAAATATAAGTAGGTATGTAAATAGGTAGGTATCACCTACCTACACACTCACCTAGATCATGATAGGTAGTTTGTACATCCAATAGCCTAAGTCCTAAATATCTAGGTTGTTCATCATCTAAGCATTGACCTTTTGACCTCTTTAGCCACTTATTTATCAAGTTTTTAACCAACTCTCCACAGTTTTATGTTGTAAGTAAATTTGTAAAACTTTGTTATTAATGTGTTTCATTTCAAATTTTCTTACATGTCCAAACTTTGGAATGTATTTTTTTCCTCATATTTTTGTTCAAATTTAAAAAACGAACATTTGATTTCAAGGTCTTTCAAAACTCTATATATACAATTTTAAATCATTTGTGAAAAAAAGTTTCTTGAAATTCAATTTTTTTCACAAATTTAACTTATATTGTTCCTTCCAAATTTCTAGGAATGTACCTAAATTTAATAAATAAATATTATTAAGTAAGTAATAATAGGTATTAAATATAATTAATAGTGGCTAGATAATACCTACTACTTAATAGACCTAAATATAATAGGTTAACCTAGCTACCTAATAAAAATAGGTCTAGCCATCGATCCACATACCTAAGAATAACACCTAATTACTAGCCACTCTTCTTACTACCTACTAATAGTACACACTAATAATTCATATTCAATGAATTTGAATATGAAAAAAAAATCATATTTAAATATTATACAAATTTTATGTTTGAAAATATTTATTATAATTTTTTTTTCAAACATCAATATATTCAAACATTTAACATTACCAAATGTGCAAAAAAGGTATATAGGATCTAGATAAATTACTGAGAAATTTACTATTGATTATCAATATTACTTGAAACCAAGGTGTGGGTGAAAGCATGAATAAGTGAACTATTTGGATTGCCACATTTGTAATTTTTTTGGATTACATTGCAAACGTAAAATTCAAAGCCATGTTCAAAATTAGCATTTTCAATCTTTCAATTATGTATGTTGTCATAAACTTTAATAGGAATGATCAACAAACATTTGGATGAATTCTAAGAAGATTATGGATTTATAATGGACTTTTAAAATAATCTATCACACACACAAAAAAAAAATGTGCATTCAAAAAATATGTCAAAATAGTGTCAATTTTTTAAAATAAAAATTAAGCATCATCAAATGAAGAATTTATCAATGAAGTGCATTGAAACTTTCCTAATATGTATATTTTTAATTTAATTTTTTTAAAAATGATGTGATTGTTGAATTTTTATCTTTGAAAGCCCATTTCACATTAAAAATTTTAATCTTTTGCATGTATTTTTTTATCAATCACATGTTTAGGGATATTCATATGTTGGCTTATTAATGTTTATAATTAAAAGCATTGAAAAAATTATAATTTATGGTTTGATAAAATTGTTAAAATTGCAAAACAAATTGCAAGTTAGATTATGAGCTTTCAAACATCACTTTTGAACCACTTAACCATATTTTCACCCATGTGTCAAAACAATTTAACCACATACTCATAGTGAATGATTCACAAACATGAAATGTTTTTTCAACATTATATATGAGGCTCTCATGTTTTGTATAACTTATTTTGATTTTTAAAAAAGTTTGCCAATTTCATTTTAAAATTATGTCTTAATTCTAATTAGTCTAGCTTGTGCCATTGGCTCAAGTGTGAACACATTGAAAGCTCAACTGATTCTTCCTTCCAAACCCAATTTTTGGCAATTTGTTTGAATTTTCAGCAACAGAATCCACTCAAAAATCAATATCTTCCACACTTAGTTCTAAAAAGTGTGAACTAAACTCTATTAATTCTGACTCTAAATCTCACTCATCAAAAGCTTTCCAACAACACTCATAACACCCCCAAATTTCAATATTGTTTTCAATTTTGATTTTATTTAATTTTCATTGAGAAAATGATTCAATAATTCATAACTTCCACACCATAGTTCCAAATAGTCTCAAATCAAGTTGATGCACCCCTACAAATCGAGGGCTTCCAAAGATACCAAGAACACAACATGAAGCATTGTCAATGCTTGGGAGATCTCAATGTAACAAAACAAAACAAACTACATTGCTTCATACATAGATTTTTTTTGGTTGTTTTTGTTTTATCAATTTTTGCAACTTTGGGGGATACATTTCAAATATCAATAGGGGGCAATTTGTATTTTTTCAGTCCAACATTTAATGTTTATGAAACAAGTGTTTTGCACCACAATAAACTATGTTATTTTTCATAGTACCAAATTTGGCATCATGGTGTTCATTCATCTATAACTTGTGGTGAAAATACAAATATGAAAATGCTTTAACTTTCTACCAATTTGCTTGCACAACCGTGTTGAACTTATGGTAACAAGAAAAAGAACCTCTCCTTGACACATTCAATAGTTGATTTTGTAGTTATAATTTACATATTAAGTGCAATTAATAGAAATTGAGATATTTTTAAAAATTGTTTCTAATCACACAAATATATTGGTCTTGTTGATGTTGGGTTATAGTTACAAATACAAGTATACATATACTAGCACAATAAGATATCCCATTTCCACTAAACCATTGGCAATCTTGATTAGGGATGAAGATTTTTATACGGCCAATTCTCACGGAATTAAAAATAAAAAATTCACAAATTAAAATAAGTGTTCTTGGAGGTTATATTATGCCAAACATAATATAGAAGGATCAGTCAACATTTGTACATTATTTTTTTATTTATAACCAATTTATGTGACTAAAATCATCAAATACTGTAAGCTAAATATAAGCTATATTTATAATTACTAAATTTATAAATCAAATAAATAATTAATTTAGCTTACTGTAAGCTAAATTATAAGAAAGTAATTTTTCTTTCTTACAACACTGCTGCATCCTTCCATAAATTTTTTGGCTACCCACTTGGGAACCATCATGTATAGAAATCCAGAAGGCGATTTTTCTTTAAAATTTGGTAACTTTGAATTCTGGCTATTGAAAATGTCAATTTAATACAAACGCTTGCACATGAGATGTAAAATTAGCACTTTCAATTGTTTTACTATATTGCATTTTGGCTATATTATAGCTAGCTAGCTAGCTAGCTTTTTTTTAAAAAGGCTGGAATTTTGCATGGACATTTGATCAACTTAAATGCCTGCAGCATCGATTATTAAATTGTGAGCTCCCGGATCGATCATGCAGTATGAGTAGACTGAACTGAGTTGAGATGGATCGTGGGATTGCTTGCTACTAGAGTTCCAGCTGCTTCATGATCATGTGCAAGAATGCTGTTTCTCTAGAGTTCCAGCTGCTTCATGATCATGTGCAAGAATGCTGTTTCTCTAGTTACAGCAGCAGCAGCAGGAGGATCAGGATCTGCATCATCGTCTAGTACTAGACTTCATGCAGCATCGAGCCGCCACTTACGGGGATCCACAACTTGTGAATGTCTTTTGCATGCTTGCATGCACGCATGCATGCAGCGTTACGTAATGATCCGGGGGAAGCCACCTGGTGGTGGGTGTGCAAGTATATCAACTTTTAGCTATGTCAACGACTTGGACATGCAAACTGAAATCATCCATTTCTGCCGCCGAGTACATACTGATCCCGCGTGCAGTAGAGTGATCACGTTCATGCCCACTGCTCTTGCTCGCCACCTCAGTGATCAAGTAGCTGAGTCTGATGGTCAAGCTCCCGGTACTTTCTTGTATAAATTGCGCCTGGCGGCTTTTGGTGTGATCGTGAGAGTTTTGAATTAAAGCAGTGAGTGATACGGCCTTGGCTTTTTTGTGTTCTTGCAGCAGTTTATTGCCTTGGGTTTTATTTCCAGCTTGAGCTTTCCTGCACATATCAGTACCAGCTGCTTCATCTCGTTTCTTGATCGTCTCCAGCTCCGTAGCTAGCCAGGTGAGCTTCGAACTGCAAACTGTAACACTCGATCCGTCGGCACTAGTCAGTAGTCTTCATTTGAATTGTATCATTAATCGTGGATCTGGCGGCTGCCTGCAGAGATTTCTGTGAACTCTCTCGCTCGCTTCCTCGCTCACAGCAGTTACGGAAAGTACCAGTACTTACGATCTCAAGAGCAGCAACAATGGCAGCGCAGCACATGGAGAAATGCCCCTGCATTGAGGAGGTGATGATGTGACCCATTCTCTCAAACATATGAAGAATGCAAGCCAAAGTAGTGATTCTCGCCGCTGTTGTAGTTCCAGTCTAACTAGTTCCCAGCAGGCAACCAAATGGGTTTCAAATTCATCATGAAGAGATTCTGTTCTTGAGCCTGCTAATTGCCGATCGATCAGTAGTACCGATTCTTCCGACGTTGTGAGAAATTATTGGAACGGGAATAATTATATCGTACGTGTAAAAATGTGTTGCAGATCAAGCAAGAAATGGAGACGATCGCTAAATGGAAGCCTGGCGATATGAGACGTCCTCTGGGGCGTGTCCAGACCGCCAACTCCGAGGTGGACGAGAACTTCAACAAATGCATCACGTAATATGCAGTTTCTGAACTAAAATTGGATTTCTGTTTCTTGGCTATACTATTGATCAAGCTCAGAATCATTGTCAAAACAGAGATAATTAGACTTTCGATTCTTCTGCAAGAAGAATTCACAGGAACTCAAGAAAATATCATTTTGGCAGTCAAGCTAGAGCTCTGTGCACTTCTTCTTGAATCTTGTGTCGATCGAGTCTTTGGATCTCATAATGGGTAATGTCAGACCAGCTGTAGAAGGATCTGTGATGATTTCCTACTCTTGTTTTAAGCTTGGGATGCTTGCATCTGTGGTTTGTTGTTTGTACTGCACAGTTTTCATCAAACTGCAGCAGCCCTTTTCACGTCCACCTCTGCTTTTTTTGCTCGAGACAATGTTGCACTCCCCGGCGTGGCTTTCTACTTCAAGGTCAAGCTGCAGTTACCTCTGAAACAATGCATGCATGTATGCATGCAGATGTTTTTCTTAAAAGAAAATCTCTGTTCAATCCTGCAATTTCTTGCGAGATCATGCATCATGGATCTAAAAACATTGGTTGACATAATTTTCAGTCTTGGGTTTGACAACTTGAATGTTGATTGGAAAATTTTGTACAATTCAATATGGTGAATTCACCATGTGCACATGCGTTGTGTGTTTTTTCTTCTTTCAGATTCTGAACTTCTTCTTCTTCTTATAACAGGTTCTTGCACAATGTGAGATCAATGATTCATGGCTTGTCATTGACTTCTTGGCTAAGCGAGGGGCAGTTGTTCAATTTGGTCCCGTTGCTGCGCCTCCTTCAGATTGGGTTACGTCGCATCAGGAATTCTCTGAGGTGACAACAGCATTTTCCAAGAACTTAGCCTTGTACAAGGTAAAATCAGATCTGGAACTTGCAAATACCATCAGGAATTCAACTTCGTGATGCTGCCTGCTAGCAATCTGACGTTTTCTGTGGTCTCCTATATCCTGTTTCTGTTCTCTCAAAACTAAAATCGTCCTACTATCAGCAATGAGAGAATCTCCAGGAAAATTTTATGTAGAGGAGTTGGAAATTTAAGGTTTCACGATGTTCAACTGCAGGTGGCAGCCAAGAAAAGTGCAGAGACAATGGCACTTGCTCGAAGAGTGAATGATGTGCAGGCTATAGTCTTCCTCCAGAAATGCATCCAGCAGATGGTGAGCAGCTCTTGTTGATAATTTACAACATGAAATTTGATGATCATGACTCTTGTTTCCTGCAGTGCTTTTCTTGTTCCAAAGAATCAGATGATTTCATATTCAAATCATGCATTTTCCCAAAATATTTAAGGAGATTTGTAACTCTAATAATTGCAATATTGACATTCAAGTATCTGGTTGCAACATTGAGACTCTTGATTCTTGTCAGAGCTGTACATTTTTGTTGAACCTTGTGAATACAGGATGAGAAGCTGCGATGTGCAAGCCACTATGTGGCCTACCTAAGAACTGCAGAAAAGGATCCTCATGCAATCAAGACATTTGATCGACGCCTGCCTTTTGAAGTTGAGGAGTTAGCATTTGCTGCTGGTACTGAAGCAGCCATTCAAACCAGGTGAGCCATCCATGGCAGAAAGGAGTTCACAAATTTTATGTCACCAGCCATATGATATGATCAAGCTATGCATGTAGTTTGTTTGAAACCCCAGAGAGCTTCAGAAATAGCCTTTTGTTTGTTGGGACCTTCGGGAGATAGGGTTTGTAATAACAATTTTGTTCTCTTTGTTGTGTGCTAGGCTGATGATTGGATCGAAGCTCCGTGCCGAATGTCGTGAGACCAAGAAGTTTGAGTGTGAACCAAAGGATCCTTGTGATGATCTTCTTGCCCGCCGCACTTTGAACAGGGTGACTTAGGGTTAGAGATTGACAGGAACTACTAGTACCCAAGTTCTGTATAAATGCTTCACATGATCCCTGAATGTGAAGTGCATGATCTCCAGGGGTTTTGAGACACATGTGTTGCACAGTGTGTCTGTGAGTGTAGAGGATCCTTGTGCGGTATTTTTGAACAAAATGTGATCTGGTCTAAAGATGAGAATATACTATTTTGTGGAGAAAATCTCACATCCTGAAATAATGAGGGATTTCTTCATGGCTTGTGTTAGGTCTGTGATGTCTGTCATTGTACATAAAACCCCAAATGAGTTTCATTGTGTAGACAGCCAAATGTTTGCATTATGAGCTCAAGGGCTATGTCTGTCTTGTCCAAAGTCTCTCATGAAGATGTTCATAGCTTTTAAGTGCAGAATCTCTCTGACTTAGAAATCCAGGCCTGTCGGAATATGTAACCGCACTTTGAGATAAATAAAGGAAGTATATGACTTCTAAAGCAAGAGCTTGCTAAAATCTTGTGTTTGCAATTGTAAAATTGTTCAGACCATGTTGCTTTTTTCTTCTCAGCTTGAGCAATGAGTGCATATACTAGTACTGGTCATACAAAATGTTCAAGCAATTAGAGAGTTCTCTGCAATGCATAAATGACATAGAACTTTGCTAAAGCTCCTTTCACCACCTCACTCACAAGTAGAGAATACAAACAAACAAGAAAAGGGTCTTTAAGATGATTTGAGCCAACAAGCGAAGCCACAACTCATGATGGATTCAGTGTAAACTAAACCTTTATAAACAGACATTATTCCCACAAATTACAGAGCAGCAAAAGGGGTAAAAATCCCAAAATTTTGGGAAATAATCCTCAGAAAATGGCCTTAAAATGTTCACCGCATTTCAAGAAATCATATCCTTTGTTGGATCAATGTAGACTTGCAAATTTTTCTCAAAGAAAGGGTGCTTGAATTTTTAGGCTTTATGAATTGTGACATTAAGACTTGTTTTGAATGGTAATATATTGTAGAGTATGCATGTGATGGCAAGGTTGACTCAATGACATGAAGGAGCTGTTCACAGAGAAGGATTTCAAAAGAAGAAAAAATGAGATGGTGAGAATGCAGATGGTTACTAAGAGCCTTTCTTCTCTTTTGAGTAAAAGGAAGATGCGTCTCTTGAACAGAAGTCATTATCTGTTGCTGTGTTATCGCACCAATTTAGCTGATAGAATGATGATTTGCTGAGAGTTTCACATCAAAAACTGCAGAAGAGGTATGGTAGAATCCTTGGTACTGGGCCATTTCCACATGCAGGAATTCACACAGGTTGGTCATGTCTTATAGTTCAAGTGAGCTAGTTTTTGCTTTTGTTGTTAGACTGTGCAGGATTATTTGGTGGACACATTAGTAGGCTTTTGATTGAACCAGGATTCAATGGGTTACACATTTTCTGTCTTCCTGAGCAAATCAGAGATGAGATTTGTGTTCTTAATCTCACACATGTCCTCACTAGCTACTCAGTTTGGGTTTGAGATTGTCCAAAGGGCCTGAGAAAGCCATGCAGAGTGACGATATCTGGGAACATGCAAACAACAGCTTCAAGCTTAAGAGAGACACTGGAAAATAAAAGGGGTGTGATTACACACAAATGATGCCTGGGAGGGATCTGCATTTTACAGTTTGGAAATTGGGGCACATTTCAGAAAAGCTCATCTGCACAATGCAAGAGAGACAGAAAATTCTTAATGGTTCACCCAGAGACTGAGACCAGAGATGGAAGTAGGTCTGGTCTCATTAGTTGTTAAGTAGACCTCAAGATAGCCAGGACTCTCAAATTAAGAGCTCCATGTTTGTTAGATCTTCTCACAGAAACATACAAGTCTAAAGTTTGAACTTGCTTGTGTGATCAATGTTGTCAACCACAACTGAAACACAACTAAGAACAATGTGCTCTATTGATCCCATCTACTACATATTGCTTAACCAAAAAATGCTGTGCATCATCTGCTAGACCATGATGCAATCATAGATACATGAGCATGTTAGAAAATTTAGCTGTGCATATCACTTGAACAGCCCAGAAGAGCTGCAGTTCAAAATGGGTATTGTTGCTATAAGTTAATCTAAGATTTTGTTCAGCAATAGTCAAGACCAACTTAAGCTGAACAACTCACAGAAGACTATTGCATGCTCTTTGGCAAACTGCAAAGGAATTGAATGGCTGTATCTCAAATCCCACCACCGTAAATCTTCCATGCTCTTTGGCAAACTGCAAAGGCATTGAATGGCTCTATCTCAAATCCCACTACCATAGCCATCACCAAGAATTCTTGAGCAAGAGGGTTCTTCCACTGTTGAGCTCTCCTTGCTGCTGCTTTGGCATCTTCTATTTCAAACCAGTTCAGATCTTTGACCTAAAACTATCACTGTGCCAAAACATGGCATCCATGAATTATAGGCAGGATTTTTTCACATGCCCAGTATATCAAGGTGGCTATAAGAGATCCTTGCCATCATCTCTCTCTTTCTCTGTTTCTTTCGTAATTGTTTTTGGTTGATTGGTTTCCACTTTGCCCCCTTTCTGTACGGTTTTAGTCATTGTTTGGCATGGGTGTGAAGGATAAATCATGTAGTGGTCGCTAGACAAGTTCTTGGCAGGAGGCAATTTATATATATTGAAGCTTGGAAAGGATATAAAGGAGGTCCTCCTGGGGTTGTAGTGTAAAGAAAGAGCAGGCAGCAACAAGGGGTGTAAAGGGAAGAAAAATGTATTGAAGATGCAAAAGTTATAAAATTTAATCACTTTTAGTTGCACAGAAGGAAAGCTCTGATGTGTTTGGTCTGAAGTTGCATATATGTAATGTGACCAATGATGAACCACTTTTACCTCCATATGTGTTGTACAAAGATCAACTGGATCTAAATAGTACAACCAATATCTCCTTCACCTTGAGTTTCATACAGCTTGAGTGACTAGTTTTGTAACCCTTCAATCATGTTTTTCTCCGTATGTAGACTATGGTAGGATTGTTGAATCAATTGTGTGGCTGGTGCACGTTATCATCTTCATGTTAGTTGCGCCTCCCATCAAGCCATTTGTCAACAATTTTTTCATCTGTCTTGATAAGTAAGGCCTGGGGTATGTTTTTTAACAATGATGAAGTTATTTGGGCTCTAAAATACATTGCAATGTCCAATGCCTTGGCATTCAAGTCTTACCCTAAAATCCATACTTCGCATTCGTTTGGAGTCTTTTTCTCTTGTCTTTCACCACCTGACATTGTGGTTTCTGTTGTGATCTGCAATCACCTCTCAGACCTTAATATATGCCGCAAGTTGAAGACATGACATCAACATATATGGTGGATTTTGGATGTTTTTGATGCTTGTTTGGCTGTAGTGGCATTTCAGGGTTATTAGGCATGGTGGGTTTTGGTGGGTTTTGCTTGTAACTTTGATTTGCATTGATCTCTGGAGGGTTGCACCTTGGTCTGAACTTCCATTTCATCCAACTTCATGTCCCTTATCACAATGAGTGTAATTCAACTCTGTGAAAAAGCATTCTCTCTCTATGCAGATGCAACTGCTGTACAACAAATTCTTTTGTAGTACCCTACAGACTTGATGTGGCAGAAAATACCTCTTCAGGTATTTTGATATGACGACAACTTAGCTCTGTGAGGCTGGTTGGTGTGTCCCTTCTTTGATCCTGTTCTTGATGACAAGAGCCACAGAATTGTTCTTGGCCCGTAAGGTCTGAAGTGTTTGGAATTTTGTGATGATTCATGTACCATTTGATTTGTCCAAGTTTGTTTTTCATTTTCATTAAGTCTTGTAGCTCCTTACCATTATTTACCATCTTATGACCTTGCTAGGAAGAAGGCATACATTGTAGTATAGTATAGTGTGACTGATTGAATTCAGCAACAAACTGTCAAATAATTAATTAAATTTCAAATCTTAACTTTGGCACTTGATTTTTTAATTCTGAAATCTTCAGCAAGTAATGGTTATAAAACATAATAAACACAATCTTGTTATATTTTTGGGACAATTTAGTGTGTCTAGACTGTCTCTTTAAACTTTAAAGTCTGAAGTTCAAACCCATAAGTTCTTGAAAAGTTCCTAACAGTCGAAAACTTGCAGATTCTTTATCTTATACCAATTATAATTTTTTGAGCACAAGTAATAAATGATTTTTCAAAAATTTGCCAAATAAAAAATAATTTAATTTATGCCGAAACTATTCATGTACTATGATACTATTTAGTTATGGGCATTGCCCAAATTTCAAATGATGATAGCATCCAAAAAATTCAGCACCCACCTACCCTCCCTAAAATAAAACCCTGTGCCCTTTGGGTGCGTGTTGGCTCACCTCATTGGCTGCCAAGAATTTTGCTGCCTACCACTATCATTTACCATTTTTGACCTAAGCTAATGGCAGAGGGATGAACTATGAGAGACATAGGGAAAGTCCTTCAGAAAAGTTCCTTCTAGCTAATGAATTTTGTCAAGGAAGGCAATAAGGTGTTTTTTCATAACAATGCAACAAATATTAAAGCTTGAAAAAATATTTCAACAAACAAAGTGTTGTATTGTAAAAGAGAATCGAATATCAAATCGAAACTATGTATTTTTATTACATAGTTATGAAAATTTATGTTTTTATTTTCATAAATATTTATGTATAATTATTATGTCATAACCATTTTTTGTATCATATATTTTACATATTCACAAGCTATGCCAAAACCTTTGAAGATCAATATTTCAATTCTTTTTCACAAATGTACTTTATAAAAGTTTCAACTTTTTGTAGCAAGTTGTTCTCGTTTCAAATGAAGGTGTTTCAAAAGGCTTTAAACACACACTTGTATACTAAACAAAAAAAAAATTATACAAGAAAGTTCTTAAAGTTTTACACTTCATATAATTCATCATGTCATTCAATATGCACATTAATTTGTGTGCCATGATTTTTTTAGTGAATCACCATATTTAATGGTGCACATTAATTTGTGCCATGATTTTTTTAGTGAATCACCATACTTGAATGATGCACATTAATTTGTGCCATGATTTTTTTAGTGAATCACCATACTTGAATGATGCACATTAATTTGAATCATGATTTTTTTAATGAATCATCATCTTTGAATTATGCACATTAATTTGTGTTATCATTTTTTTAATGAATCATCATCTTTGTATCATGCATATTAATTTGTGCCATCATTTTTGAATCATGCACATTAATTGAAGTCAAATTTTTTTAATGAATCATCATTTTTGAATCATGCACATTAATTGAAGCCAAATTTTTTTAATGAATCACCATTTTTGAATCATGCACATTAATTGAAGCCAAATTTTTTTAATGAATCACCATTTTTGAATCATGCATATTAATTGAGACCATGACTAATTAGTGATGATTCTTCATACCATTATTAAATTATAAAATTTCAAACCTAATAAATTATTTAAATTAACCCCTAAATAATTACATAATTATCAAGTTATAGTATCATGGAACAAAAAAATTTAATCAATAATTCAAGTTTTTTTTCTATTAAGAATTATATTGAAATGGACAAACTAACAAGATTCAACATGCATATCTACATTTTTATAAATTGTAAACATGTTTGGGTGTTTGAATTTCAAATATAAAGTAGTCAAGATCATAATCATAATTATGGCCTTTCTCATTATTGATGCGCTCCCAAATTCTTTGATAAACTCAAATGTGAGTCTGAAATGAAAACAACGGAAGAATAAGGAGTTGGGCACGCTCCCTGGCTCGCAACACTTTGGGGTTAAAAGGGTGTGCTGGAGTTTCGGGATGGGACTAAGAATAATGATAAGTGATCAATCACTCACACAGACCTACACAAACCAAACAACAAGTTGGTTAATGCATAGTTGGAACACTTTTGGTGCTAGGACGAAACACAAACAAATTCAGATTCACAAGATTCATCACAGCCCGAACTTGAGGGAAGCCACCACCTTCCCCCTTATAATATACTTTGTGCCTAACCATGGGATTAGCATCCAAATGGCATTTTCCCAAAATTCCCAAAATTGGGACTCCCGCAAGTTTGGGGGCCCATAACTTTGTCTACAGACCTCCAATTGAAATGAGGTCTGAGGTAAAATTATAACCCTTGTCGAGAGCTTTCCAAAGGTATATTGCACACCACCTACACGCAAGAAAATTGGGGTGATTCCTGACTTTTGGTGGTCGGGAATCAAATTACCAATTTGACTTCTGACATTTCTTTTGGCAATAACTTGTGTTTCGGGTGTCCAAATGGGTCATGCAAGCCCATTTCAAACATCTACATTCCAAGAGCTTTCCAATGATATAAGGAATGTTTCAATCCAATGAGTTTTGACCCTTGCAATCGCCCTCTAAAAATTTGAGAGTCCATTGGAACTCCAACTCCCAAAATGGGAGTTCACTTGGGAATGTGAGGGTTCATTCCCTCACATTCTTTTGCACTCTTAAGAGCATGAAATGTGATTCTTAAGCTCAGTCTTGACCCGCACCTTTTCAAACCCTTACCTTGATCGGAGCCCAAGGCTAGGGTTGCGACAATTATCTTTTACTACATGTGTTGTGTAAGTGTTCCTACCACTACCCAATCCTAAATTATGCAAAGATCGAAACTTACACTATGATTGAAATCAAAGTTTTAGTGAATAGCTTAACCCCATCTTATTTTAAACCCAACATGATTTGTTTCTGGAATTTACTTTGGTTCTTTTACCAATGGAAATGGAATTGTTCAATTGCATGAATTGTTAAATAAATAACTAATTAACAATTTTTTAAATTAGTTTTTACCACCATCATCATTTCCATCTTTTGGTGTTAATTAAAAAATAATGTTGTTCAATGTCTTGTTATTAGGAGTTCTTTTAAAAACTTGGGATTCCTAACACCCATTGCCCGTGTATTTATCTAAACCTTAAAACTATGTTGTATGTTGCACAATCAGTGGTGTGGTCCCACTACCAACTAGTAGTAACAAGGCTTAGCTGGCTTTGTACATTGTGTGATTGACATTCTTAAATATTTTCCCCATTTTTCTATAGTCCTACCATCCATGTGTGTTAATAATGCCCTTGTGCATTGCTTTCTAAAATGTTACTTCTTTTATGAAGTCATGATTTCCTTTTACTTGTAATTTATAAAAAGTAAATGCCATGAGCAATATCTATTGATGTTATCACACCCTTAGCCACTTCTAGAGCCTTCATTCGTAAACACATACATGGGGAATGCAACCTTCCTACTCATCTCATGAACAAATTGAAGGAAATATGAGATTTAAAAAAACGCACAATTTTAATCCATGCTTTCATTTAATGAAAATGACACAAATAATTTTCCACATGACCACAACAACACAATTGTCCCAATACACAAGTTTTTATAAAAATCTTCAATTTTGTGACGTACACAAATGGTATTTTTCTATTTTGTTTTCCCCTCCATCTCAAAATTTGCAACGTAGCCAAAGTGTTGATCATCCCTAAACATTGTATTAGCCAATTTTAAATATAAAAAAATAAATATAAGAAGTTTTTAATATTTTGAGCTAACTATTTACAGCTAATAAGGTGAAACTATGATTGGGCAATAACACAAGGAATTGTCACAAAAAATGATTAAGGAGTTAAAATAAATGAAATAATATTTTGGGCCATTTCTTTTGAGTTTTTTAATATTATAATTTATTTTTTTCTCATGTCAAAGTATATGGTCTTAAATTTTCATTGGAATCAAAATAAATGAGATTTGTTACAAATTTGTGTTTCTAATTTTTGTGGCCCCTTTAAAAATCACAAACTTAAACTTTGAAAATATTATTTTAAAAAAAGAACCCCAAAATAAAAATAACCATTGTTACTTTCCTAAATTTTTTTGGTTTAAAAATGATTACAAATATTAAAATTGAAAATATTGTTTTATGTCATTAAAGTTTCAAATTTTATACAACCTAAGTTAATGTTTTTATCAAAAAATAATAATAATAAACTTTCTTTAAATGTTTCTTTTCTTGAAAAATTTGATGGGTTTAGTAAAATGAAAGTGTGAAATTCTTTGTGATACCACCCAATTGTACTTTCACTCAATATAAAAAAATTGGTTATTGTATTAAATGATAAAAATGTTGGATGCAATTGCAAACTAGTTTAAAGAAAAAAATAAGATCATAGAATTGGGTCAATATGTGATTTTCATAAATCACACAATTTTTAAACATACTTGTTAGCTATTGAACATTTTGTATAACCAAAGCAAATATAATTTTCAAAGTTCAATTTTAAAAAGGCACATTATAAATTGCATCATTACAACATATTTTCTTTCAAATTGTTTTTTGGAATACAAAATTTTTAAAAAGATTTCCTTGGTTTCAATTCCATAAAAAACACATCTTAGAAGATTAAAAAAGATTAAAAAATAATAATTTTTTTTCTTCAATTTAACATGTCAATTTCAAAAAAATTTAGTAGAAGTTTAATTCATGAAATATAGTTGAATTTCAAAATGGTTTTCCTCATGAATAATTGAGAATTTTATAAAATAATTAACTCATTTGTTAATGTTCTTAAAAGAAAATGTTCCTTTGAACAAAATTATGAAAAAACACTACATCTCAAAATATGTAAAAGGATTTAAAATGGAAAAATGGAAAAATATTTGTTAATCTTATTTGTCATAAGATGAAGGTGTGGTGTGTTAGTTAAACCTTGGGTTTTGCCTATGGAAATGCAATAGGGGTCTCCTTAACATCCTTCATAGCATCCATATACCAGCAATACTTTTTGAAAATTATTAAAATGTACTTTTCTGGTTTGAAATGACCTTTTCTTAGCATCCTTCAACGTTTTATTGGCATTCCCCACATTGCCCAACATTTTCCTAATGTTGTTTAATGTATTCTTGGTGTCATCCCACATTTTCTTAACAACCTTACCATCCTTTGGCATTTTCTTAGCACAACCCCTTTCACCTGAAATAAATAAATAAAATAAAATTTGATCATCACCCAAAGTTTTTTCAACATTATCAAACATTTCTTGGAATCCCTTCAACGCTATGCCCCAATGCCCCTATTATCTTTTCAAGATCCATTACCACCCAATAATAATAATAATAATCTTTAATTTTGTTCAACATCCTTCACATCTCCTCAACATTATTTGGCATCCCTTGGTCTCTCTATAATGTTTTTCAATAGCCTCTAGCACTAACCATCATCCTTGTCATCTTCAAACATATTCCCAACATCCCTTCATCACCCAAAACAAAAAATCTCAATGTCCTTTGATGTTTTGCCAACGCTACACAACATCCTTTGACATCTTGACATTGCTTAGTGTTCTTAATATCTCCTTGGTTGCCAAATGTAGAACTTGTCACTCAAAAAGAAAATAAAAATTTCAACTCCCTTGCTATCTTCTTGCCATCCTTGATTCCTCATCACTTTCCCATTGTCATCCCCCAAGCTTAGACAAGACACCATTGAACGTAAAAAAAGATTTGTTAAAGCTAAAAATTACCAACCTTATTCAAAACATTAGCAACCTTGAGATGAATGTCTAATTCCTTTTTGTGACAACTTATATTCCCTTAACTATTTGGGAATTAAACTTACTTAAAGTCAAAAGCTTTAATGAATTGGTGTTTTCACAAGAAAACCATCAATGAACTCATAATTTTATGGCTTGTTATTCGATTTTTTCAAAATTTTGGGGACTATGATTCTATACCAAAATTGAGTCTTCAAATTGAAGGTAGAGATTATGTAATATTAATTATGTACAATTAATCAAATTAATAACTTGTCTAAATGTAGGACTAAGATTATACATTTTTTTATAACTTTGTATTTATTTACCTAAAGAACCTGAACTTGTTTAAAATTAGATAACGCCCAACTTGGTTCAAGTTCTAATTCAATTTTGAAAAAAGGTCAATTGTCTAGTTATGTTTCAAGGGTGGTTCCAACAAAACTCAAAACCTCTAGTCTATAAACCTTTGAACATGACCTATAATTGAGACCTAAACCTAACTAAATTCAAAACCTACCAAGACATACTACTCCTTATGCAACATAAAACATTCAAGGATCATTTGTGCACTCTTCCAAACCAAGTATTTAGCAAGTACTAGAATTAGAAAGGTTGTGATCATTTTGTCTTTCAACTTTTATCATTCTAGTTGGTCTCCAATTTCACATATGCTACATATCATGTAAGGTTTAAGTCAAAGTATACTAACTATCATCATTATGGTTGGGTTGTGATCAATGCAATTGTGAATATATCCTTTATTCAAATATACTTGCTAAGTATGGTTAGGACATCATAAACCTATTCACATTATGATTTTTTCATTTCATTATGCCAAAACATGGCAAATATGATTACACCCATGATTATGTTGTAGTGATGTAATCCACATGGACACATCGTTTATCCACTAATTGTATTTTTGTCTTAGTTGTAAATCCCATTGAGTATATTATATATTTATAAATTGAAATATATTTATATATGGCCATCTTGTAGGTAAGGTAGGTAGGTAGGCCTAAATAGGTAGGTAAGTAGGATCCTATTTATCTTTTGGTGACAAGCCTTTTTTATTGGCCCATCACAAGTAATATTTGTACTTTGAATGTATGTAATGCATGTATTGTAAATAGATTTAATATTTTTTCACTTACTTATATAGTTTCCAAAGTTGAACTTGTTGACAAAGTATATGGGATAAATATACAAAATTATTTCACATCATCCTTTGTCCCATACAAAAGTACCCAACTTTGACCATTATTATCTTTTTCATATTTTGTCCAAATGAAAAAAAAATAAAAAATCATCCTTGAAGATTTTTCCAAGATCTACAGATCTATAAAAAAACATTAATCAAAATATCAAGTAATTTGACTGAAAATGCATTTGAATCCTCACTATTTCATACATTTGAACAACAATGATATCTTGAAGATTTTCCTTTTCCCTTTTTCATATAACAATTTGTTGATTTAAAATATGTTTATAAACATATTTAAATCAACATGGTATATATGTGTGTGCGTGTGTGTGTAATATTTCCCCACCTTTTAAAAATTACTAAATCAATAAAAATGGTTTAGATGTTGTGTTATATTTATTTGTAATTATAAAAAATATTTAAAAATAAAATATGTTATCTATGTAACATATAATATTATTTTCAAAATTTTCAAATTTTATAAAAAGTATTAAAAGTATTTAAATTGTCATATTTTTTTATCAAATTTTATTGTGAGTAGTAAATTTTAATCTTACTTGTAATTTTCTTTTCAATTCATTAAATGTGATTTAATATAAAATATTAAAAATTCCAAGTTGTATGACCAAATACTTTGATAAATTACTAAAGATCAAATTTTATATTTTTTTCTAACCTGTCACATGGAAACATGAAAAAAAATGCCATTTTGGGGTATGTGGATTTTTTTGGAAATTCATTGGATATCACGAATAATTTTTTAAAATTTATCCAATGTCAAAAAATTCAAATTTTTTTTAAAAATAAACCTTTGAGCAAGAGTTTCAACTTGTGAGTTTCAAGAGTTTCAACGAGATGAGTAGGAAGGTTGCATTGCATAGAAATGTGTTTGTAAGGTTTCCTTTGAATTGTTCATGAGATGAGTAGGAAGGTTGCACTGCACACAAACGTGTTTGCAAGGTTTCCTTCGAATTGTTCATGAGATGAGTAGGAAGGTTGCACTGCACACAAATGTGTTTGCAAGGTTTTGAGTTTCAAGGTTCAAAATTAACGTTTAGAGGGAAAGAAGGATGATCTACCTGATGTGCCAAAATAAGGGAAGTGCTAGATTCAATTGCATATGTACATTAATAAGGAAAAGAGTGAATAGTCAACATTGAGTTCTTGTGCCTATTAATGTCGAAATCATGGTGTGTTATAAGTATCCATAAGAATTGATTAGTAGGCATTATAAAATTTGAGAGGTCTTAAGAACTTTATTTTAACAAGTGGTGCAGTTGGGTCATTAGTCTTTCACAACTCCCATCACCTGAGTTCAGTGGTTTCTTCATTTAAATTTGTTTTCCACAATTTTGTGATGTAACTAAAGTGGCAATCTTCTATAAGAGGATATAGCCAAATCTGAAGGTAAATAACTTAAGCACCTTTCTATACTTTCGGCTGCTGACTGGAGATTTTTTTGTAGAATCTGGAAATTTAAAAAGAAAAATTCAAATTCTTTTTAGAAATTTGGTCAGAAGAAAACCTGAGAAACTTCTTTTTTGACAATCCGACAACGATAAAGTTAAGAGTTTCATCAAATCCCATTTGAAAACAATTAAGTTTGAATTTGACGGATATGGATTATTTGCAAATGTAAGATCATGTTCCAACATAATAATAATGAACATATTTGAGAGGGTTTTCATCCTTGCCTTTTTCTTTTCTTCTTCATGCAGCTAAGTGTGAGATCATGTTACATTGTATTATTAAGGAATATATCAATCTTTAACCAAAACCCCAAACCCTAAAAATGAAAAGTAGCACAGAGAGTACAGCTAGGTCTCGAGCTGTCACCCACACATATTGGTTCCAAAATTGAGAGAAATTTAGCAACAACAGCAGAGCAAAGAGCTTTTCTATCCACCCAATAATAGACAATCAATAAATCAAGGAAACTCTGTTAGGTGATGTGCTTTGTGAAGCAGCAACTAGGGTACAGGAGACGAATTTACGCTCCTGTAATCCCCGAGAGTGGATGAGGATTGTTTGTCCACTTCCCCTTTGTCATGCAATGTAATGAAATAAGAATTGACAGGTATCTTCTCTACTATCAGGGTGGACCTGCTTTACAGTGCAAAACATTAGTTCTAGACATTCTTGGAGCCTGAGATGACAAACTCTGCAAGATACAAATGATAGCACCAACCTCAATTGTGTGAAGATAGCACCTCCGCACATGATCCATCATGTAAAGGGTCTACTACCTTTGCTATTTAAACTCAAGAACCAGCATCTTGGCTACTGGCTGATGTTGCCACACCTGCCAATGGTAAAATTCATAATACAGTAGTCAATTTTCTATGGCTGGTGGGTATCTAGCAAAACACACCCATTTGAAAAGAGTCAATTTTATGTGTGGTGGGTATCTAGCAAAACACAGCAATCAATTGACAGGAGCCCTATAAGTGACATTTGAAGTGCACGCAGTGAAGCAGGAGAGGGTAACCGGGGAGGCTTACTTTGACACCAGCCATGGCCAGAAGTTTTCGTGAGGCCACATATGCTGTTTCATTGCCTCCTATTTTATTGTCAGTGTGCACCCCTTTATCTGCAAAGTACACCACCTCTGCTATCCCAGCCTGCCAAAAGGAAAAAAACTGAGTTCCTACAATGTGGAAAAAATCCATTAAAATATGTATAACAAGGTTGGTTTCCATGCAAAAGAAAAGATGATGTATGTGGAAGGAAAGCCCATACCTGTATGATCACTTTGGCACACTCATTGCATGGGAACAGGGTCACATACAGCCTCTGCAACCCTCCACACAACAGATGTAATGCCAAGATGAGAACATTGCTCCTGAACCAATGTCTGCGCTTAGTCAATCAATAAGCACAAAAGGTCTTGAATTAGCTAACCTGACCAGCAGCTGAGGCATGGTTTTTGTTCAAGATTGCATTCACCTCTGCATGACAGACATATCTGCATGACAAACTGCATACATTATGTACAATGGGTTCATAGTAGAGGAACATAGAGCAAACTGGAAAATGGCAAAGTATCTAATCACCTTAAAGAGTATAAAAAGAAATATTCAAGGGGGGCAAGAATCTTGTTTTTTTGTTGAGCTTACGGATACTTGGTTTCTAATGGATCCCCATGCACTGACACCTGCAAAAAGATATGCAATCTGGAAGGTAAAAACAATGCTTGCAAAGAGTGATTGTGAGAGCAACATCAGTGTCACACACTGTGTACACTAGTCAAGTGGAAAGGTTGCATCAGGAAAGCAAAATGGATCCATGGCAATAGACCTTTGCCCAAGGTAATTCGTCATCTGAGCAACCCCTGGGAAATCCATTGTACCCAATTCCTGCAACACATAATAATGAGCATTCCAGCAACCAATTCTCAATCACATGGACCAATTTCTAAGCAGCAAAAAAATTCTGAATAAAGATGTACCAGTTCCAGCCCCAAAAAAAGAAAACCCCAAATCTAAACCTTGAGAACTTCTTGCAATTTTCATAACCAACTACTGGTTGCAAGTGTTGTAAGATACATGATAATATTTTGTGCAGTTACAAACTTTGTGCAAAAATCATGAGTTTTGTGTGACCTTACCAAGGATGACACGGTCCTGGCTCACGATGCATGCCCCTACCTTCAACCAAAATGGAAAAGAGATCCAATCAATACCAAAAGGAGCACCAATCTTCCACTGGGTCCTTCCAGACCCTCCCGTATCACAAACACATTTAGATGGGTCACCAAAGTGGATCACTCACATGGAGAGCACAGATGAGATACTCACTCACTGACAATATTTCAATCTGAAATATTTTATGAGCAATAAGACTGTCATCTGTTCTTCAAAGAAAGTAGTCTGTGATGAGGAAGACAAAACTTGGAAAGGTTTTGTACTTTATGCAAGCACCTTCTCTTGTGAAGTTCTTGTACTTAAATGCAAACACCTTCCTCTTGAGTCACACATTGTGTATTTCAAAGCTTAACTTACCTGACGATTTGGGTCTTTGGAGCGTTTGGCAGAAAGAAAAGCAATTGACATAAAATAATCATCCCATGACAAGTACCTGCTCCACACCCAATGAAACACACACCTTAGCATCCTCTGTTGTATCCAATCTTTCCACCTTTGTGTTGATGCTTTGAGCAAACAATGTTGAAGCATCAAAGTTTTGATGCATTGAGCAAACAGTTGTCGAAGCATCAAAGTTTTGATTCATTGCAGGAATGGAGTTGAAGCATGATTTTTTTTGTAAAATTGAAGAAGAAATTGCAGTACACTGACCCCTCGCGTTTTGATGGGTTGAATGGATCAGGCTTGTGTGTACTTGAAACCTTGGACAAGCACACTGCACCATTCCCATTCTGATAACTCAATTCTTCTCCCACTCCCAAGCTCATTTCCGGCTCCTCAATCTCACATTGTTGACCTCCTGAAACTTTCAAGAAGCTTGCGTTTTGGTCAATTACAGTGGCAGTGGCCTGTACCTGAAAAACAAGGGTGTAAGCTTAATCTCCCAATCAAGAACACAGCAATGAAGTGTGTGGGTGGGTTTGCCCTCATCTCCTGATGGAGAACACAGTTGAGGTGCATGGTTCTCATCAGAAAAAAGCAAGCAGGAAAGCATAGATTCCTTCCATCCTGCACTTGATGCACACTAAGCCCTAAACCCTAAACCTGAAAACTCCCCAATCTTGGGTGGTGGAAGATTGAACATACATAGATTCCTGCACGAGAAAGAAGACCTACCAATCTTGGTGGAGGAAGATTGAACATGCTCCTAAACCATTTCTGCAATGCGAATTTCTTTTGCCTGGCAGCTGCTTCTTCTTCCCCACCAGCAATCTCAGAAACTACTGCTACTGGTCCTAAGCTCTGCAGTTGGTTCCAATGAGCTCCAGCTGAGAAAGCAATGGCCATCAAGCCTCCACCAAGAGCAGCAGCAGCTGATAATGTCACTAGATCCTGCCTGCTCACCATCCCCATGACTTTCCCCTCTCCTCGCACTTTTTTCCCAAAACCTTAAAACCTCAGCAACGATGATGATTACGCTCTGAAACCCTTGGAAATGCTCAAAGAAACAACAGTAGTTGTTCGGTTCTCTCTGAAAAAATGTGCTAAAAGTCTAATCCAACATTGTGCATTCATTGCCTTGAGAGGAGATACTGGATCTCGTCTTGGAGAAGCAAATCTCTAATCTCCTCGAGCAGGATTTCCGAGAATGGAGATTTTCTGCAAATTAGGAATCAAGCATCATCAACCCATTCTCGAGTCCCTGAAGACACAAACAAGGATTCCAACAAGCTCCCATGGTGCACAAGAAACCAAAGAGATACTAAACCCTAAACCCTAAACACCCATCATAGGGATTTCTTGTAATTTAGCAATGAACTTTCTCCTGAACGGATTTCTTGCAAACTAGGAATCAAGAATCATCACCCCATTCTTGAGTCCCTGAAAACACAAACACGGATTCTAACAAGATCCACAGTGCACAAGAAACCAAAGAGACACTAAACCCTAAACCCTAAATATCCATCATACAAGCAACCAAGGGTTGTGCAGGTCCTTAAAAAGCAGGTGCAGAGAAACTGTGAAACAACAACATTTGTGCTTGCTTTTGTGTGTGTGTGTGTGTGTGTGTGTGTGTGTGTTGCATTCTTCCTTCTCTTCGCAGGGACTTCCAGAGGATGTTTAGCAATGGATTGTTCCTCCTCTTCCTCTACTTCTTCTTCCCTCTTCCTGTGGGTCTCTCTGGTTCAAACCAACTCCATATCTGTGCATATCTTTGCACTCAAGTCCTCAAAAATCCTCCTTCCTTTCTTCCTTCCTTCCTCTCTGGCTCACTGCAACTGTTTCCAGCTGACAAAACCATGAATCTCTTCAGACCCAATTTCAATCAAAGCTCGTTTTGAGGAGAGAAATGGAAAGATCAAGAAGGAGAGAAAAAAAAAATTGTTTGTAAGTTTGTAATGTGTTTACATGATAATTAATGTGTCAAATATATCATGAAAAAATATCTTAAGGCAAAAGAAGAATTATGGAAACTCAAATATTTCACCATCATGCAAAACTACACCTAATCTTCAAAACCCTAAAACATTAGCTAGAAGCCACCAAAACCAAGTTATTAAGCAACCTTACATCTAAAATCAAACAACAAGTCCATAATCACCCTTGAGTTCATAAGAGACCTTGAACAACATGACATTGAAGTATATTTAACAAGATGCCTCCACAACTCCACTTCAAACCGAATTTCAACATGGGCTTTGTGTGTTGAATCAAGATTTTGTGCTTTACTTGATTGATTCATTGAAGAAAAGGACCAATTCACCAAATTTCACTCAAACCATCTCGTGAGACCAAACTCTAATCCACAAACTCTAGTTCACAATTCCTTTCCCTTATTGAAATTTTACAATTAACAAGTGATCTTTAAACATAAAAAGCATCATCATCAAATTTTTTTTCATATGTATATTTTGATTCTTTGATTTCAAAATCAAGAGATCTTGCTTGTTAACATTGCAACGATGTTGCATGGACAATAATTTACACAATTCGAAAGGTGCAACTCTCACCAAATGAAAGTTCCTCATTAACTTTGTCCCTCTTCATTATTTGTGTCATTATAGTGCTATCCTTTAGGAATGTCAATTGTCACAACCACCCTTTATATATGAGAAAAGGGTATATCAATATACCCTTTTGAATTTTCGACCCCATGGGTCAAACTTTGAGGATCTCAAATTTATGAAAAGGGTATGTTGATAAACCCTTCTCCTATACTAAACCTATTCATCAAATACCCATACACAAGCCCTCAAGCTTTTGTAATACTAGTGTTTGACCAATTGGGTAGAAGCAACCAAAATCAATTTAGCCAAAATTAGATTAAAGATCGTACTTTTGTAAGAAAGATCTTGCATCCATGATCTTGGCTATAAACTTTTGACAGAGATTTGTGTGTGTTTGTGATTGTAATCTAGGTTTGAACAATCATAGAGAGTTTTGCAATTTGGGTTTTTTGGGTGTTTCTAGTTTTCATCAGAAGGAAGGGGAAAAAAAAAAAAAAACACAGTTTTACAAAAACTTCTCCCTCTTCTTCATGACCTAATTGACAAGCTCAAAGATGTGGTGTGGGAGCAGCAGCAGCAGCAGCAGCAGCAGTCGGAGGAGAAGTATACAAACTACGAATTGCAGAGCACAAGAGTGAAAACAAAATACACCCATCAAGTGTATTTTGGGGTTACATTGGTGGGTTGTTGTTGAAGGAGTGATGATTACCTTGAGCTGCCCTTTGCGGATGACCATGAAGATGCCGTCGAGCTTTTGTCATTCTCAATTTTGCACTAGTAGTAGCAACTTGGCAGGAAGGATTCTTGCTCCTATTATGGTGCAAGCACTGGACTTCAGCAACAATTTCTTTTTGGGGACACCCATCATCCGGAACCCTAACTACAATTTCCATCAAAATGGTATGTATGTGCTCCCCCTTTATTGCTTCTCTCTCTGTCATCTCTCTGTGAGGCTCTAGATTTTGAATGTTCTACTAGTGTGTTTTTTATGTTTTTTTTGATGATATTTTTTTGCTTTTCTTTTCTTGAAAGATTTCAACTCCTTTCCATGCAAAAGGTATGCCCCCTTTGTTGGTTTTCTCTGTAATCTTCTCTGTGAAGCTTTTAGATTTGAATGTTTTCTTAGTGTGTGTTTTGGTGATATTTTCTTTCTTTCCTCAAATGATTGTGTTGAGTTCCTTCTGCCCTCTGGCTTTTTTTTTCTCCCTTTCTGGTTTAGGGTTTAGGGTTTTGCTGCCACGTAGGGGGAAACTATGGTTCCTTTAGAGTTTTAGGGTTTGACATTTGTTGGATATTAGAGGAAAAGTGATAAAATATACAAAACCTTGACATCTCTGCACCTTTTCTTCTTTGTGGATCCTCAAAGCCATCTTCAGCAAAAGCCTTCCTCTCAAGTTCTGATAAAAAATGGTTGTGCATTGATGACAATGAGAAGGCATTCATTCTCAATACAAACATGATTTCCCGAATCACATTTTCTCACAAATATGATACCCATTATTACAGTTACCATTTTTTGTAGTATAAAATAAGGCCAATCTGTTGGGTTCACCATCATTCTGATTTTCCCTGTTGGAGGATTTTTGTGTTGAGATTCTTCATTTTCTGTCTGTAGAAATACGGGTTCTGAGAAGGAACAGGCAAGCAAGAGGGATGGTGGGTGGGCAAGTAACAACAACAGCAAATGAAGGAATTCAGACAGATTCAACCACCCTCACATCACTCATTAGTGTTGACCCACCACGTGGAACCCGAGATTTTCCCCCTGAAGATATGCGACTCCGCTCATGGCTTTTCCAGCACTTCAGAGAGGTGCAAAGTTTACAACCTTGTTCACTTGTTGCACTTGTGTGTGTGCTGTTTTGTAAGAGCACCTTGTTTGTTTGTGAATGAATTGGGTTTGTTCAGTTTCTTTGTGATTAGAAGACTCTTAGCAAAACCACGACACAACAAACTTCAAACAGCGTTTAAGCTTTTTGCAGTCCTGGAGATGAAGGTTTCCAGGTTATTTGCTTTTGAGGAGATCGATTTTCCAGTACTGGAGTCAGAGGAGCTTTTTGTGCGGAAGGCAGGGGAAGAAATCACTCAACAGGTGTGCAGCAGGAAGAACTTTGAATGGTTTTTTTTCAATGAAGTTTTGAACCTCAAGTCAAAGACAGATGGAATAGACAATAGATGAACTCGAAACCCTTTTGTGATTTTAGAGTCTGAAGTTGGTACACATTTATTTGATGGAAGAGCATATGATGGTGTCACCTGGATTGGTGATATTGACACTGATGGCAATTCTGAAATTTCAGCTTTACAATTTTGAAGACAAGGGTGGACGGCGGGTGGCACTGCGTCCAGAGCTCACACCCTCTCTTGCTCGCCTTGTTCTTCAGAAAGGGTTAGTCTTTTGTCTTTACTCTAAACCCTAAACCCTAAGCCCTATCTCCTTGGCAGAGATTGAAATTTACCTCTTGGGCATAAGTGAATGATAGCTGTTACAGAATGTAAATTTCAATCCAGGTGAGTTTTCTAGTTTATTCTTCATGTGTGGGCAAGTAACAGTAGGTATTACAGAGTGAATGTTCATGTTATTACAAGGTCACAAGAAGGGTATGATCTTTCACAAGATGTTCATGTTGTTTGGTTTTTGGAACATGGGCAGGAAGAGCTTGTCATTGCCATTGAAATGGTTTGCAATAGGGCAGTGCTGGCGTTATGAGCGTATGACACGTGGACGTCGGCGGGAGCACTACCAATGGAATATGGATATTATTGGCATATCTGGTGTTGAGGTACAAAAAGAAAAGATCAAGCCTTCACTTCTCATGCATACACCTAGAGAAATTGGCCTTTTGCCATTGAGTGAAAGTAAAGGATTAACTGTAGTAGTAGGTGCATGAACCTTGTGCATGTTTGTTTTTTATCTATGGTTGGAAGAAATCCTGAAGTTGAAAGACTTTTAGGGTTTTCTTTCTTTTGATGCAAATGTTAATTGTATTTCAATGTGATATCTTTGCAGGCAGAAGCAGAGCTTTTATCAGCTATTGTGACATTTTTTACCAGGCTTGGAATCACTGCTAGTGATGTTGGAATCAAAATCTCAAATCGCAAGGTTTCAAAGTCTTGCATTCTTTTGCAGTTGTCTGATTCTTGTGGCTCATCAGGCTTACACACAAGCAGCATGTTTTTTTCCGTTAAGGTGTGTAAAAATGAAGCAAGCATCAGTGTAAGTGAGCTCTAAAATTGTGCTAATGGGCAGGTGTTGCAAGCGGTGTTGGCACGTTATTCAATCCCAGATGAGTCTTTTGCTGCAGTTTGTGTGATTGTAGATAAGGTCAGTGCACCCAGCCTCTTGATTTGATGTGTTGTCACAGTAACAACAAATCAGTACTTTCTTTTTGGTTCTTCCATATTCAAAGAAAAAAGTGCATCAAAATAGTCACACTGGGTGGAAATTGTAGTTTGTGGGTACCCGCCTTCTTAACAGATTCCAACAGGTCTCATTGACATGGGTTAGTCTGTTGACAGATTGAAAAGCTTCCACGATCGGAGATTGAGAATGAGTTAGCTGCCCTCCAAGTTCCAAGTGACGCCATTGATGGAATTTTGCAAGCTCTGACTTTGAAATCTTTGGATGACCTTGAAGGTAATGCACCTGTTGCTATCTGAGGAGGTGCTCAATAGAGAACAAAAGAATAGTCACTGAACATTTTCTGTCTCTTTATAAAGTGTGTATCTGGCTCGCCCGCAATCTAACCACAAGTTGTTTTTGGCAACTCTCAAACATATGTGAAATATTAGTGTGATTTTAGTATTGGTGGGAAGAGAAAAAATTTGTAAAAGGAAGACAAAGTGCATTGATCATGTTTTGGATGGGCTGCATTAAGACCCAACTGATCTAAGCTCTTGAAGGCAGTCTCTACTGTTCTGATTGAGTAGTGGGTTTATTGATTCTGCAGATTTGGTAGGTGCAGAGAGTGGGGCAGTGGCGGAACTGAAGCAGCTGTTTGCATTAGCAGACGGTTATGGCTTCTCTGATTGGCTAAATTTTGATGCCTCAGTTGTTCGGGGACTAGCATATTATACGGGAACAGTGTTTGAGGTGACTCCTTGACATCATATTTTCAGGATTTTGTACAAGAAGACTTGTGAGATTTCATTTGCCTAAACCCTAAACCCTAAAGCCTTCATGCTGCAAGATCTTCAGAACCTCAGACCAGTATCCTGGTTTTCAAGCTCTCATTGCATGGTCCAATTCTAGAATGACTTTCCTTGTTTGTATTCGTAATCCTTCAAAGTTCACGCAAGCTACTTGCATAACTGTGACATAATGATGATATTCCAGGCGTTTGATAGAGAACGTAAATTGCGGGCAATATGTGGAGGAGGGCGTTACGACCGGCTTCTTTCGACTTATGGAGGTGCTGACACACCAGCTTGTGGATTTGGATTCGGTGATGCTGTCATTATTGAGGTCCTATCCATTTGCCTCCAATTCAGAAGTTTTCATATTGACAATTTGTGAGTGAAAAAGTGTCTTATGGGTGGTGCTTTTGACATTGGGGAACACTCTTTTTTGTGTTTTTCACTTTGTGATGGAGCCAGCTACTGAAGGAGCGGAATTTGATGCCCGAATTGGGGCATGTGGTGGATGATGTGGTCTTGGCATTGGAGGACCATCTGAAGGCACCAGCAGCAATGGTGGCTGCTCACTTGCGGAATGCTGGACGTGTTGTTGACCTTGTTCTGGAAACTAAACGTCTCAAGTGGTGTGTGCATGGTTTCTTACCAAATCTTTCCTAGTGTCTTTTGTTTTGGAGGAAGGAAATCAAGTGTATATGGTTTTGTTTTGCAAAATCAATGCAAAAAACCATTGAGGTTTGCTCAGTCTTTTGCTATTCTAATGCATCCAGAATATTTGGTCCAACTTCATGATCAATGAGGAACAAAATGGCTGAAGGACCCACCAGTCCACACCTCTGATCATAAATACTTAATTCAGTTCATGGCAGGTGGATGTGTAACAAGACTTCTCTAGTGTTTTTTCTGTGAAGAGGATTTCTTTTTGTCTGAAGGAAAAGAATGGATGATACATGGACAGGGTGTTCAAGCACACGGAGCGATTGCATGCAAAGCGCTTGGTGTTATTAGGGGCGACAGAATGGAACCGAGGGACTTTGCGAGTGAAGGATCTGAACACAAGGGAGGAGTCTGATGTTACGTTGGATGACTTGCTCACATAGTCTTCACATGGGTGCTTCTCTAGACACTCAGACCACACAGTAAACTGTCGGTAGGAGAATTGGGTTTATTATTATTGGCTTGGCCTGTAAGGGAGAGAATACAGAAATGATTTAGTTTTCATTCAGTCCCACATTTTTTGTTGTTTCACTCCGTTGCGTTCTATAGAAACGTTTTTTTGGATTCTCTTGCATTAAATTTGAAATGCCACTAATCTCTGAAACTGTAATGTGGCATCACCATGAACTTGTGGGTGATACTGTTGTACGACAAGTCCAGTAGAGAGCTCTTGGAAGGATTGGTGTACATGAGAGCTTGCGGCTGTTTTCATGCCATGGATCTTTAGGGTGGTTTTGATCTCAAGGAAAACAGGTTTCATTGTCACTGAAGTAACAAATCGCATTGGGAGATTTAGGAATGGGCTTTGGTAGATCAAGGATGTACAAGTGCACTTGGGGGAACATGTTGGACAAGCCATGGAACATCTTAAGTTAGTTTTAGGGTTTACTGATTCCAAATATAAGGGTTGAAGGTTGTAGTGGTTGTGGATAGGATTTCTTGTAACTCCTTGTTCAAAGCTCCCAATAAGATTTGAATGTTTGTCTGCAGTTGGGTTCCCAAAGTTATTAATCACTCCATTAGTGGAAGAGTGAATGAGCGAAGCTAGACTTGGATTTAGGAAGATGTGAAACTTGGGTTCCTTCATTTCTTCAAAAATATGAGACCAAAGCCACATTTTGTTTAATAGAAATCATAAGAGCGTATCAAGGTAAAATCTTATGCTCATCTAGGGCATTTGGCACATTGTGTTGCCCCCTCCAAAAGTTGATTTTAAGTTCCATGGAACAAGGGTGCCTCACTTGGTTGGTTTGTATGGTTATTTATAATGGTGGTAGAGCAATATGCAAATGTTGAGGTTGGATGGGGGCATCTAAAGCAAATAAATTGGGCATGAGCCATCCTTTCTACTGACAAGATCAAATGGCCCAATTTGGAACAATAAATTCCTTTACTCATCGCCATTAACTTTTCATAGGTTAATTAGTGAGTGGGTATTTCATACCCCCATAGTTAATCAAGTAAGTGTCTCTATTCAAGTCCTTAGGTTGATTGGCAACAAGGGTTTTTTCTCCCAAATTCTTGAAGTAGGTCAACAACTGGTGAGGATCCTTAGCATAAATTAGCATGAAATGGTAATTGTCCTTGGTGGGTTGTAGCATTTTTACAAAAGTGCTGCTACAAGTGGCAACCTAGGAAGCACCTAGGTCTAGATGTGGCTAATTTAGTTAATTTTATTTGGAAAAATGGTGAAAAAAATCCCTAAAATCCACCTTTTTTCTTTTTTCTTTTCGTTTCCTGAAAAAATAAGATTCAACAAATTGCAAAGATTCACCAAAATTTTAAAAAAACATTGTGGGCAACATATGGATGCAATATTCAATGTTCATTAAAAAAACCTATGATATTTAATCACTTTAGTTTATAATATTTGTATTTGAAAACCTATAGTTTGTAAAAACATTTTGTGAAAATTTTAAAAATAAATCAACACAAAATTTTACAAATATGGACTAAAAAATCCTTTCTTTGAGATTTGAACACATTAAATCTCATTTGAATTATGAAGATTTGGCACCTTAAGATACAATCACACTTGACATTAGGGTCTCTAGTGGTAATTGTTCAATTCTCTTGTGCTACAAGAAAAGTCTCAAAAGTCATTTCTTTTATGACCAATGTTGTTGCACAATGAAAGAATCCTTTGAACCCATTGCCATGGAGTGCACACACCACTCAATGCTCAAATTGAATTGAGCATGATGCATAAAAAAAGGATGAAGCTAAATTAGGCATGTCACAATAGTTACTCTCAACTTTTATTGCCAATCAATCGTGGATAAGTGATCATTAAAGTTCAATGGTGACTTGAATATGCAAGAGTTGCATCCCCATACTCTTACTATGTTCAAAAGATTAGGTTTCATCCATAAATTGTTGCAATTTCTTGAATAAGGTGTTGTGCCACAATAATGACCATTTGGTCATAATGTTCTTGATCAACGAAATGTAAGACTTATCACCTCCAAAGTTCTATGAGGACTTAAATCTACAAGAGTTGCATCCCCATATTCTTGGGCATGCTCATCAAGCTAAAATGAATCTTATAAAAATCACATCATTTCTAAACTAATGATAATGAAAGTGAAAACATGAAAGGGAATGAACAAAACCATGATACAAGGTTGTGCTTCAAATTGTTGGTGATTACAATGATAATTAGCCCATGGAACTAGCTCTATTTATATCTTTTCAAGTCCAATTCACTAAAAAAGTTTCTATAAGGTCCATTTTATGGATGAAAATTGATGTTAAAGTGGCTTTAAATGATAGAATTAAAACTACTTTTATTCCCAAGAAAAATTATGAAAGAGAACTTGTGATTAGTGATATAGTTCTATTCAACATCTATCTAATATTTAAATCATAAATGTAGGTTCGATGCCAATGGGTGGAATTATTTCCAACAAAATGATTCAAGCTACGTATTTGGTAATAAACTTACAAGTAGATTGGGCCTTTTTACAACTCCTAATTTATATTGTACTTCTAAGTTTAATATTTGAATGTAAAGGCCTTGGATAGTAATTATGTAAAGACTATCAATGCATTTTGCACCTTCTTATCTAAGGTCCTAAATACATGTAATTTAAAAAATTAAGTCAAATGAAATCGTCTCAGGTTCCATTTCTCAAATAATACAAATACACCATAAAAAACAATGAATGTGAATAAGGGACATGTACATTGCATATTGCATACTTAAGCATTCTTGATCTTAATTTATTGGGGACCCTTGGTGTTTGGATAAAAATTTAAGTTGAGCTTGAAAGAACAAATCAAAGTTCTAAAATAAAAGAGTTTCAAACTTATATTTCATTGAAATTAAGCCTTGAACTAGCAATAAAAAAATTAGGCTTTCACAAGTTTTCACTCATATTATCCCTAATTTCACATATATTGTGAGTCAAACTTGATCTAGGAAATACATACTATTAAACACATGATGGGTTTTGGGAACATGAAAGAATTCTTAAAGAAAAATAAAATATTACACCAAAAAATTCCTAAGCCTACAATCTTCAAAATATTACCTATAGCAATTTTACTATCCCTCTTTACAGTCCTACCTGGACCCTATATTTTACAAATGATTTTGAATTATATTACAATACATTAGTTAGAGTTGAAGAACTTTCTAGACTTATGAGAAACTTTATGAAGACAAACCATAGTATATGACTAGAGATGGGGTTAGGAGAGAGGGTTGGTTTGGATAAACCAAAATAGATTGTCTTTTTCTGGCATTGGTAGAACAAATGGGGATTTTAGGCTAATTCCCAATTAGAAAAATGGAAAAAGGAAAATTCCTAGTCACATGCTAGAGACCACTTGACCACCTAGGTATAGTAAAAGACTTAAGAATATAAATTCTGGAAACCCCTCTTTGGCCCCCACTTGAACACAATATTAACTGCATTTTGGACTATTATACATAGAGGCAAAGATGTGGGCCCTTCTTTGGAGGGGCAAAATACATCATGGGTGCCTAACTTTGGGGTCATTAGTCCCCTCTCCCCCTCCCCAAAAAAACCCCACCTATAGTTTAAGTATAAGTGCCTTTTTCTAGAGACTTGCATTTTTTCTAAAACCCTAAACCCTAAAACAGATCAAACAATCAACACAAATCTTTTTATGCCCTGTAAAGCCCACAAGCCTTGAGCCTACACCTAAAGAAAAACCCCTAGTGTATTTGTAAGGTACCTTATATCTATGAATAATATCCCTCCTAGAAACGAGAAGGTATGTTATGCCTACTCCTTCAGAGTGGAAAGAAACTTATGCCTACTTATAGGTATAGGATCCGTCCCACTCTTTAGGAAGTAGGTGTAAGAACCCGCCCCCTCCTATGCCTCGTGATTTCTGTATCTTTAGGTTCATAATGAAATTTACCTCATCCTTTACGACGGGGAACATCCTCAAAATGTGGGGCCAACTATTGCCTTGTGTTAGGTCCCTTAGTTTAAGAACACTCTCACCTTGGAATGCTCCCTACGGTTCCTAAACATACATTGATCACAATGCGTAAGAGAGGTAGGGTTCTTAAACCTACTCCTTAAGAGTGAGATGGGTCCTATACCTATAAGTAGTAAGAGGGGTAGGGTTCTTATGCCTTCTCCTTAAGAGTGGGACAGATCTTACAAGTACTTGATGAGTTGCATTTTCTTGCTTGATTGGGGGTATGGTTGAAGACATGGGCGAAGGGAGGGGGCTATTAAGAAGAAGAAGAAGATTCACAAAGATTTTTGTGAGCAAATTTGATCAACTAGTATTTTTGGGGGGCTTGATGTGTTTCCTTTTGATTCATCATGGGGAGTCATGGCCATTTGTAAGCAAGAATCAACCACCTCATGTTGCCCAAGCACGGGATATGGACAAACTGATCACAACTGGACTCAAACAATTTGCTTCTCAGCTTTTCAGAATTGAATGCAATCTCTGTCTAAAGCAAGTCCCTTTTGCTAATTCCTACTTCCTTCGCTCAAAAATTTCCCAAATCTCTTTTCCAAGAAATTGACAAAAATTGTTGGAAATTTAATCAATTCAGTGGGTTCTCTGAACCCTAATTCCTGAAACTCTAAACAAAAATCGCAAATATTTAATGAACTTTGTTGACTATTAAAAAAACCATGGTTGAAGTTGCAAGTTCTGATGTTCTTGGTGTGCATTTCAAAGGGGTCATTTTATCTGAAAATTTTGAGAATTGACATGAGTAATGAAAGGGTTGTATTGCTTATCTAGAGCCTTAGACTTCTTTTTTCATTAAGGAAATAGCACTAGAAAGTGTATATCATACAGCATTCCCATGTCTAGTCTCCAAGAGAAATACAATAAAAATCAAACAATTTATAATAATCAACACCTAGAGCTTTTGGCCTTGAAGAATGCAATACAATCCCAAGCAACATTTTGTTGCTCCAAAGGCTATAAAATTTAGTGTTTTTCAATTGTTGTGTTGGGCCTAATGTTTCCCCAATTTTGTGATGTTGCCATAATAGTGGTGATCATCCACAAGGAGATTTAGCCACATTTGGCTATAGACCACCTATGAAAATAGAAATTTATTAAAGTCATTTTATATCCTAGCTACTTGCTTTGAACAATGTGTAGAAACATGGCAATCTTCTAGACTTTTTATAAGAGGAATATTATTGTTTTTGGGAAAAAAAAATTCACCAAATTTCGACAAAAATTACCCAAAAAAAAAAAAAAAAAAAACTCTGCTTGGGCAAATTTTGATAGAGGACAATGTGATCCCCCATGTGAAACTATTTTTAAAATCTATTAATTACCATAATATTATGTTGGGTCAATTTTGGAAGAGGACAAATGAGATCATCCCCCCCACATAGTTCATTAGATTACTAAAATTTTTGTAAGACTTTGTTTGTTGTTTTCTTCCAGATAAGAATTGCCAGACAATTTTTCCCTTCTCCAGGGGACCCAAAATGAGAAAGAGTCCAAGTAAAGAGGGCATATCTTTGGGTGGCAATGCCAAACTAGAGATGACTAAATTCACCAAATTATAATAGTTGTTCAAATGCCAACACCATTGTTCCTCCAGCAAAATGGCTGGAAGGAAGGGCTTCCAGGTCTGCCAAAATTTAGCTGTGATTTGAACTTGGCGGGAGTTGAAATTTTGTCCTTTTGTTGCTGCTGCCTTTGGATGTGTGTGGTAGGACCACTAGAGTAAAAGGCTCAAATTATAGCAGCTATGAGTGAGTGAGTGGATCTGGCTCTTAATATGTTGTTGGGATTTGATGAAAACCCATGAATGTGGATTCTGCTGGAAACTATAGGCCATATTACAATGTTGTTCTCAATGAAACCAACTATAACTGATCATGAAGTTTGAAGCTTTTTGTAGAACAATCTCACAACGCACACCAGCTCTCTAATAATGGCAGGTTCTACGACTTGTTTTTGCTCATAAAACCACACACACACCACCCAAACAAACAATCTCCAAACAATCTTAAGATCCTGCCCTTGTTGGAAACTATATAATTATGGGCTTTACATATACATAGCCTGTAGCAACGGTAATGTGGAGACTGGAGCTGTAGCAGAGCTAGCTACTACATATACAGGATTAATTTTGTCGTTTCCCATAATTAACAATGTTACTACATCATAATAATAATAATAATAATAATAGTACTAGTAGTAGATCTCATATCATATTTTTATATAATTTTATTAACAGTAATAATTAGTTAGGATTGTATGTTTTGTGAACACTAGTTTAAACTTTACTTACTGTAAGTCTAGACTCGCTTCCTGTGTTGCAATGCCGGTTTCATCATCATAAATTAATTTTGTTTATTGATTTTGCAAGGTCTAAATTATTGCATGAATCATGCTTGAAATTTTAAACTTTATTTTACTGAAGATGCACTACTACAAAATGTGGGTGCACTTCATTAGTCCTTGTTCATTAGACTAGTGAATTCAGTCATTTTGCATTGGTCCTCGTTCATTACAACTAGTGAATTCACTCAAAATTCGCGGTCCTTGTTCATTACAACTAATGAATTCACTCAAAATTCAGTGATGTTCATTATAACCAGTGAATTCATTCAAAATTCAGTGATTTTCTTTTGTTGTAGGGATGAAAATTTACATCTATTTTCATCTTACTTTTTTTTTGGGGGGGGGGAGGGGAGGGAATATTAGT
>Ga0209611_10000811_pt1 | contig 49704 bp, 23 predicted proteins | sample S1TSphgellanicum_3_FD_187693 | JGI IMG/M metagenome (GOLD analysis project Ga0209611, IMG submission 187693) | Host-associated microbial communities from peat moss isolated from Minnesota, USA - S1T2_Fc - Sphagnum magellanicum MG (SPAdes) (version 2) | ecosystem: Host-associated > Plants > Peat... | reverse complement strand
CCATCACGAAACTCAAATTTGTCAAAGTCGCTAGGAGGGTTCTTTCGATGACTTTTGACAACAATAGTAAGAGAATCATTAATTAAATCTTCACAAATGCGTTGAAGGAAGGTCTTATCTTTAGGAGTTATTAATAATGCTTAAAGTTGAAGGTTTTCAGGGTTTGAAAATGGTGTCACATTGTTGATTATAAGCAACATCCCCCTCCTTAGGCACGAGGTACGAACAATGGGATAACACATCTTTTTGTCACCTTAAACTGTAGGTAATCACAAACTAAAATTAAGACAAGGATAATGCCCATTGAGTTTGATGTCAATTCAACACATAAACCATCATGAAATATTAAAAATTCTTGTGATTAGAGTACACAATGATTTCATGTTGAGTTCCTTCAAGTAGATGATACCATTCTTTAAAGGCATCCACGATGGCCAAAAGGTCTTTGTCATGAATCTCATAGTTAATACTGGCAAGATAAAACTTATAAGAACAAAAACCAACCGGATGAAAAAAATTATCTTTTCTGGGTTGTGAGAGTACGACACGTAATGCATAATCATAGGTGTCTATCTTTAAGACAAAAGGGTTGGAAGGGTTTACATGAATCAAAAATGGGGTAGTCGTGAAAAAGGCTTACAAAGATTGAAAGGCATTTTCAGCTTCAATTCCCCAGGAAAAATGTTGATCCTTCTTAGTTAGACGAATGAGATGGGTTGCTATCGTGAAATAGTATGCAATGAATCGCAGATAGAAATTGGCGAACCCAAGAAAACATTGAACATCTCGGACAAAAGTTGAGGTTGCACATCCACAATGGTTTGAACCTTATGAGGGTCCATGTGAATACCATCTCTAGAAATAATATAACCCAAGAATTCCACCTCAGATTAATGGAATCCACACTTTTCCAATTTGACATAAATACCAACTTTTCGAAACTTTTCCAGAACAAGACGTACATGGCGTTCATGGTCTGCCATGTTCTTTGAGAAAATGAGGATGTTATTGATGTAACAAACCATAAAATCATCCAAATACTCACAAAAGACATCATTCATCATATGTTGAAAGACAACAGGTGCATTGGTAAGGCCAAAGGGCATTACAACATATTCAAAATGGCCATAACAAATTTTGAATTCCATTTTCCATTCATCACCTTTTCGAATGCATACCAAGTTGTATGTTCCACATAGGTCAATCTTGGTGTACATTTTGGAATGATAGAATTAGTCCAACAATCTTGAAATCAAGGGCAAAAGGTATTGATTCTTGATGGTGAGTTGATTTAGTCCATGGTAATTAACACACATGTGTAAAGATCCATCCTTTTTTTTTGACAAATAGGATTAGAGCATGAGTTAGAAACTTGGAATGTCAAATGAACCCCTTTTCAAGATTTTCATCAATGTATTTTGGAAGCACTGAGCGTTCGTTTTATGACAAGTTATAGATGGGTTCCAATGGAGGATGCACTCTTTCCTCCAAATCAATCACACAATCATTTGGTTAATGTTCAAGTAATGTGTTTGCATTTTTTTTTCAAAACATCTTTGTAATTCTTGTACTAAATAGGGATATGATGTTGTTGCATCTTAGGATCAAGGGTTGGAATGGCATACACAAAAAATGCATCTTCCTTCTTTGTTATTTGTATGAATGTTCTTGCTCCCATGAACAAAGGCTTAAAAGGTTTGGATCCTTGGTTACCCCTAATATCTCCTTCACGTTTGAGTTTTTACATGTGTTGATTAGTTCTTGTTATGTCTTCACATGCATAATCATGTTAAGAATCCAACATGTTTGTTGGGAAAACTTCGTATTTTGGTGTAATTTCGTTTATTAATTCAAAATGAAGACTTTTCGTCTTATAATTCATTTAAGGATTATGCAAAATGAATGATAACCCAATGATGACAGGGTTTGTTGAAGATGAGATGACATTGAAAATAACTTTGCTACTATGTGATCCAATTGTTACCATCAATGTCTTAGGCTCATGCATTATAGGTTTTGAAAAAAGGTTCCAACCATCGATCATTTTGATTGCCACTTGTGTCGCTTTTTCCACCAATGCCAAGTTATGTTGTCATACCAATTCTTTGTCGTTGAAACATGTAGATGCCTTTGAGTTAAGAAGTGTTTGGGTTCGCACAATTGTGGATTTACCACCCTTGATTATGATGGGCAACAAAAAGCAAGGTGCTGGTTTTAAAGACAAGGTAGGACTATTTTGAACACATGATGCATCGAAGTTTAGTTTCATGGTCGCTATTGAGATTAAATGTCTTCATTTCCCTTCTCTTTTGGCCCTTGGGTAATGGTAGAAGTTGTGGCATGTGCTACATGTTGAACACATTTCTTTGGATAAGCACTAGCTATGTGGCATGGTTCTCCATAGTATAAACAAAGATTGTTTACATGTTGACGTTGTTTATCTTATTTTGTGAGTGGTTTGAATCCTGTCTTGTTGATTTGCATGGGGTCGTCATTGGGTGTAGACACCATATGTTTGGGTTGCAACATGGGTGGTGACCTCAATGTTGGTGATGGTTCCCAATGCTTCTCTTGCCGATGTTCAAAAAAATCAACTATCATAATGCACAACTTGCATGATTGCTTGACTGAAGATTGTGGGATCAAACATGGTCAATGGAAGGTTCTTCACATCTTTACAGAGTCCAAATTAAAATTAGTTCATAAGCGTAGCCTTGTCCCATGAAATGTCACATGTTAGTTGCTTAAATATAAAAGCATACACAAAAGTGGGCATGATCCTTGGTGAAAAATTCTCAATTTGCTTGTTGCTATATGTTCTTTGTTTGAATCACCAAAAGAAGCACTAAATTCTTCAATAAATGCTTCAAAGTGGTTTAGAAGTGAAGATTAACATTCTAAAAGAGGTGCAAACCATGCTAAAGTTGTGCTTGATAATAAGGTGCTAATGAGTCCAACTTGGGTTCAATCATCTAGATAAGGTGCTGTTGAAGTTGGATGATGAGATGTACTTGGTTGACGAAACCTTGAAATTTTGAATATGTGCTGTGAAACTTTTTTGATAGGTTGATTTGTAACTTTTTCAAAATGTTTCCAAATGTTGTTGATGTTTGGTTTCCTTGTAGTTATGCAATGGATTCATGAAGAGACTAATTTTCCTACTGCACATGCTTAACGGCAACAAGAATTTCTTCCATGGATGGAAGTATTTATTCTCTTGAAATGGACATGGCCAAAGAAATATGTAAATCAAAAGTTTGACAAGAGGTGGGTAGTTCATAATTTCAATCAACATGTTCAAAAGGTGGGTAATCCATAACCTTTTGAATATTTTTTAGTTTGAAATAAAAGGGTAATCCACACTCGACTTCTAAAAACACAAAACAAAACAATTATAATGACGATAAAAATAGATGTAGGCATAATGGGAGTTTGTTCAAACGTTTGTTCAAACTATCACGGGCACAAAAAACTACAAGAATAAGAACTAAACCAAAGACACAACAAGGAAAAAAAATCACAAGAAATGCAAGCCTAAGTTTAATCCAAAACTAGAAACACAAAGATGTCACAAGAATGTGGTATATGTTAGAAGATGATTTTTTTTTAAAATTATTCTGATAACATATGAAAAAAAAGGTTATGACAGGAAGGCATACCCAAAACTAATGTTAAACAAATTGAAAGTAATGGGAGGTCTTAACCTTATTTATACCTCACTAGGGACTTAGCTCAAGGAAACTTCCATAGGTATGGAAACGTCCATGTGTGCATTAACCTAACTAATAGTGAACAAAAAATCAACTAAAATTTAACTAAAGGTTAATTGAACGTTAACTAAGGGTTAATTTCAACTTAACTAAAAATTGACCGAAAATTAATTAGGACTTAACTAAAATTTAACTAAGACTTAATAAAAAATAATCTAAAAATGAATTGTGAGTTAACTACAAATTAATGATGATGTAAAGACTGATGCATGCAATTATGTTGGTGCTAGCAATGATGCAAGTGACAAGTGACGGTGGTGTCCATGACAAGTGAACATAATGCCCAAAAGTGGGTTAGCACCAAAAGAAGCTTGACAAGTGCATCACTTTCACACACACCCATTGAAAAATGTATGACGAACAATATTTTCAAAAGGGAGTGAAGGCTAAAAAAAAGGGGAACTTGCTTAAATAGAAGGACTAAACAAAAAGGAAGAGTTGAGACAATTGGTTTCATGCCATGTAAGCTCTTAGAAGATGACTTTCTGGGAGATGATGAAAACATTTACAACATCCACATGTATCACCACCCAATTAGGATGGATGTTTAAAACAATTCATACATCATAAACCACCATTTCACACCCACCCTTGATTGCAACTCCAAATTGATGAGGTGACAAATGAATGAAGAAAACATCACAAAATTACAAACATAAGGCTTTATTCACCAATGAATATAAGGTGTTATTCCATGCACAACAATGGATCAAATGCTTCTATAAGGTTTAATCAAAACCAAAAGCCTAATAACACCAAGAGTTTGAACAATGGACCCTGGGATAGAACTTGCAACAACATGGGAGTTCACCTTGAAAAGTTGTGAAAGTTGTTAGCTAAGTCTTTAAGGTCAAAAAGGTTTCGTAAATGTTCAAAAACCATATTAAAAAACCATTAATTGAAAGGTGTGATGATTGAATGAAAATTAACTTTAAAAAAATCCAAAGAAAGTTCCAAATTTTAGTTGACTTGAAAATCCACCAAAAAATCCAACCAAAGAATAGACAAATCCAAGGGATGAAATGTTTGTAGAGCACAATGGTTTGTGAGGAGGTTGGGGCTAAAACAAAGGTAGCAAGAACCTTAACATCGGAGGCATCACCTCCTTAAACAAATAGCCCCTTGGACTATGGAATCCAAGACTCCTGTAACCATGTGAGCACTTTCTCCCACCAAAAGAAAAAAGAAGGAAAGGGGACTGATTGGGACATACAATAATACAGTTGTAACAAAAAACTAGGGCACACATAATCACCTAGTTGGTCAATCCAAATGAAACTAGAAGATGCATACATTTGATGGTAGAAATATTCTCCAAATAATTTAATTACCTTGGGTTAAGACCTACATGAATTCCTACTATAACACAAATTTCAACAGTTACAGATCTCTAAAGGCCAAATCTTTTTTATTTCCCTTTCTTAAGTTACACAGGTTGTCTTGGGATTTTTACAATTGTAACAAACCATAGAGATCTTAGCAAAAGTTCTCATTCCTTAAAACGACACTAATAGATTAAAAGAACATAGGTCCCAAATTTCCTTTATAACATGTATTCTAATGAGTTCACTGAATATAGACACCCAACAATTCATAGGCTGTCAATAAGTAACATTGACATTACATTGATTACAAAGACATTCCTTACTTGCAAAATTGCTTCATGAGTTTGACAAAGAAAATTATAGTCCCTCCACAACTTGACAACCAGAATCTCAGGACCTAACAAACCCTAATATTTTTTCGGAATTCCCATCATATAGGGTGCTCTCTCATGACATACAAAATGACAACACACCAACAACACATAGAGGCACATAACACACAATTTGAAAAGTTGACAAACTACTTTCAAGATCCCTCATTTCTTCATCATTCCCCTGGTCATCAACCCTTAAACCTGCAATTACAACTAAACTCCTATCTATAGAAGCACATGGTGTAGCAAATACTTCATCACCTTCTAAAACAAAAAGTCTATTGTAATTAAAACAACTCTCTTAAGATCCATGTCCTAAGCAAAAAAATCACAACTTATTTGCTACCCATTTCCAACTTGTTGAAGCCCCCTCCTCTGTTTAATAATTCTTGCTCTTCTCCTTTTCTCATGCCCAGCTCCTTGATCATTGTCCATTAAAGCTCCCTTGCAAACCAAGCCACACCACCAAATATGTGTCCAACCGAAAACCTTGCAACCAGCAAGTGCTGTTGAAAATAAAAGCAAAAGTTGGACATTACCTGCAAACAACAAACAATGTAGAGAAATAGCACAATAGCAAATGCACTAGCTTCACACCACCTTCAACCACCCATAATCATGCCATTTTCTGCTTTCAGCTGTTGATGACACTGTACCATCCCTTAGGGTTTCATCCCATCATCATTCATCACACAGCTTTCTTCTAGTTTTGTACCAATTTCAATATTTGGCAGATACTTGCCTCATACACGTTTGAAAAACAGTTCTTGGATCCAATACCAGGACAAGGCTCGTATGTTCAAAAGGTTGGAATAGAGACCAGTGCCAGGCAGGTATCTACTTTTGGACATACGAAATGGTACAGGTATTGAATTTTTTCAAAAAAAATATCATGCCAGTCTGGTACTGGTATTGGATCTTTCTTAAAATATTCATACCAGCCTGGTCTTGCTAGTACCTATGAGGCAGGTACTCACTCGAGACTGGTATTACCTCAAGTCCCTACCAGGCAGGTACTAGTAAGAGACTGGCATTTCCTCAGGTCGTAAGAGCATGTCCAGTGGTGCTCAGTATGTGACCCTGCATAAATATTTTTTACATCCAAGATTAGTTATATACGTTTTTTCCATCCCCACCCATAAAACTGAAACTGGAACAGCAAATAGGCGGGGGGCTAATAATAGCAAATCACCTGGACCAATCATTACGATGGGCCAATCAGAAGCACTAAGTAGCAGTCAGATCATATTTATTACACTCTTTTCTGCAGGTGCTACCACCCACAGCAAACTGTTCAATTATGTTGAGCCAAAACCATTTTCGTGAGCCAAACCAGCATATTTTGACTTTTCTTTATCCAATTTACTGTGCAGAATCACATATTGAGAACCGCTGGAGATGTGGTCTAATAGTCTAATTAGTTCCCTAACGCCAGGACCAGTCTATATACATAATACCAGGGTTCCAGCCTAGTACCCGCCCAACACTAAGTAGAGACTAGAGAATCGCTAGAAGGTTATTGATAACAAATTAATAATGAACGTCCATTTAAGACAGTTTCAATTGTGAACAGATTGGCATTTAGTATGCAGCCAGACCCATAGCTGAACATGCAATTCAGGGAGGGACCTGATATGCTCAGTGTTTTGGAAATTCCTTTTTGTAGCCCAAGTGGCCATCATCCCTAAGAAGATTTAGTCACATCTGGCTACAAACCCGAAATAAAGTACAAATCTTTAATCATCCTTCTATATGTTTGGCTACACAATGAAAACTAAATATACGAATCTGGTGATTTTTACTTTCTCACTTCTGGCAACTGAAAGCCTCAAAATCGGTTGTTTTTCGAATTTTTTAATTTTTAATTTCACCATTTGGCAAAAATTTCGCCAGGAAAAAAAAACTCTAGATCATATGCTGCGGTGTCTCTTGCCTTCAAACTGTCCACAAAACACATGTCAGTTAGACTTACTGATGCTCTTAATATCACAAGAAGAGGACCCTTCAACAATAAGATTAAGCTCATTTTAACAGTATAGCAGTACTGCAGATGCAGCCTGTTGCTAGACATCTTTCCTGACTGTGACATAATGTAGAAAGCTTCTGAATCCACAAACAAACCACTTGGATCGCTCTGAAATCTCTAGACACTGTCATCATCTCCCCTGATTCAGTCCCTACATCTAACATTGCTTAATCCTCTCTTTTCCTGAAGACTACAGTGCAGCTGAAAGCAATAGCTTCAGGCTAGAAGAAGATATGAACAGAGAGGCATTCTTCCTTTCTGTCTTAACAAAAATACATTCTAACACACAAATATCTGCTTTCTAACTGCAATTGAGAATAAAAACTTAGCTTTTTCTGAAGACCCGAACTCCTTTGTTTATAGTCCATTCAGCTCTCCCTCACCTCCATCCAATCTCCCTCAACAACCAGTCCTTTGCTAGGAGATTCGCATTCCTCATTCAAGAGCCAACCAAATTGCAGCAACAAACCCATTCCATCACCAAAGCCAACTCAAAAGCTCATCTCCATTGAATTGCAAACTTCAAACACCATAAACCTGCAAACAAACAAAACACACCCAAACACAGAAACGAACAACAGACATCAGACTTTCAACACCCGCAAAAATTCATGATGAACAATTGTCCTGTATCTTGGCGTCTTGTTCAACATGAATTAGGGTTGCGTCTCTCCTTTCATCCACATCCACATATTCACAGAAAATGTTTGACACTAGCTTTGCGTCACAATGGTCTCCGTATGGTATTGACAAATGTGGGTCCATATTTACATCTTTTTAGAACATGACAATAAGCACACTTCTTCATTCTCTTGTAAGGTCCCTGTTTGTCTGCTACCTTGTATATTGCTGATGAGTGATACATACGATGGATGGATCGTGGTAAATGCTTGTTTGCTTTTGTAAAGAAGAAAAGGACCAAGATAACATCTGGGCCCATTTTTAAAACCTTTAGCAACTTTTGTTTTCTTTGTCATCCTTTTTACCTGTATCAGCATCACTGGAGCTAAGAAGGGAATATGTTTTGTATTTTTTGGGCTCTGCAGAAACCTATAATGACAAGGAAACATGGTACATATGCACCTGATCAGAACTTGTAATCCTTAATGCACAGTATGTCATCCAGGAACAAATATGAGGTAAACTTGTTGTATTGGCATTTGAGTTTTTGAGAACTGATGAGAAATCTGTTTTTATTTTGCCCTTCTTTCTTTGTTGTTCCATTACCTGTAGGTGCATTTTAATGTCTGGTACCTTGAATGCAGCAGCTTTAGCTTTTGAGTTCAATATACAGTTTGCTTAAGGGGATATTGGAATGCAAGGCCTCAGAGTGTCTATGCAATGCTGACTGTCCAAATGTTTTGGGTCAGTCCTCATGATTGCAAGCTCCCAGGATGAATTATTGAGGGGATTGTCAATCTGTCCCCATATGGCTTTTCTTTATGTATTCCATGCAAGTGGAGGCATTTACAGGAGTGGACAATGTTCATTTTTGTACCCTTCACGTAAAGCACTTACAGAAATTTCGTTGTGCATTTAAATGGCACCTTATATGTGTGAAGATCCTTCCTAGGAAAGAGAAGGGACCTTACACCTATAAAAGTGTAAGATTTTATAGGTGTAAGATGGCTCTAACTCTTCAGGAGTAGGCATAAGGACCCTCCCCTTTCTATATGTCTTGTGATCTACATAGGTTTCTTTAGGTCATGATAACAGGGGCCTCCCAGTTTACAATGGGTAAAGCCTATGGGTGTGGGACATTCATGAAAATGTGGGGCTGTATTTGGCTAAAGCCATACTCAGCTTCCCTTATTTTGGAAATGGCTCCATCCTGGGGCTTTACCCCGACAATCTCTACGTACATACTTTGGCTTTGTTCCACTTCATGTTTGTCATCTATCCTTATAACTGTCATATCAGTCTTGTTGGAATCCTCCCTCTTGAAAATTTGATGGTAATAAGTTTGTTGGCAGTCTACAAAGAAGCAATTATTTCTCATTTTTCTCAACCCTCAAAGCAAGTAATCTTTTCAAATAAATTTGTGGGCCTCAGATCACTTTGCTGCTTTATTTCATGGACAATGATTGTTAATCCATGGATGAGTTGGTTGCTATCCCACTTCTACTTGCAGCTATCAGGGTTGGGGAAAACCCATCACCAAGTTTTGAAAGCATGGGTAGGGTGAGTAAGTATATTGTCATATAATCTAATATTTACCCCTTTGGCCCAGGTTTTGGCTACAAAAGTGGCTTTCTCCACACTTGAGTATGTCATTAACAACTCGTTCACACTTTTCCCAAGGTGTTCTTGAACACTTGTATGTTCTTCACGAACCAATAATCAGAACTTATCATGGATGTGCACTAGTCTTTCAGCATGATTAAAGTGAAAGTACACAACATTATTGTGATATGACTGCCTAGATTATTCAGATTCAACAACTCCCAACCCCACAACTGGTGACATTACAGTACCAGATACATTACCTATTGGTTGTAGGTTTCAATACATTGAAATCTTGGTCACCATGAAATCAGAAGAACATAAACTTTGAGTATGTATTGTAAATTGTTCATGAAGGTAACCAAAGTCTTTTGAAAGGTTGGGGGAAAGCATAGGATTTCAAAATTTCTTGTTTCTCAATTGCTATCTTGTTGCTTTGCATAAGCAGCACTATGAAACCACATTTCTAGAGTAATTGAACAGATATACTGAAATGTGTTGAAGCTCATTCATTTGTCCATTAACATCTTCACCGCAATCCTTTGTCTATGTGAGTCCTATGGGAGAACCCACAATCACAATTAAATGAGGGATTGGCAATTAAACAACTTACATTTGTTTCCCAAATATCAAGAATGCCACATAGTTGTAAATGTGTAATCTTGAGGGTTTGCATTACCTGCTACACCTTAGCTACTCCCAGCATATTTTTAGGGGTTTCTTTTTAGTGGCCATCACACTATCCAATAGCCAATGCATTTTTTGGGGGTGGGTGGTTTGTTGGTCTATATCTATCGAGTATAGAAAAAACCAGTGTTCTGCGACTAGTTGAATTTTTAAAGAACCACCAGTTGCAGGTTTTTCTATATTCTGAATTTGAGAACCATTGGTTCTTGTTCTTTGAGAAAACAAATCAAAATGAAAGAACCACAAGTTCTGGTTATTTCGAAAGCCTTTAAAGACTCATGAATTTTTTATGAAAGAACCAACAAATTTATAGCCAGTAATTTGATTTTCAAAATTTTGAGAACCAATGTGAGATATACTAAACTGAGTTTCTGAGTACAGCATTATGGAACCTAAGGAACCACCTTGATAATTATTGGGGGTCTGTTCCAGTGTTGGGTTGTTCTTAGAATCATGGACAGATACTGATCAGTTATAAACTCACAAATATATTCACTTACCCACCAATTCTAAGTCAAAGAACCGTCTTGGTATATAAGTGCAGTTTCCAAAATATATATTAAAAAGGTCAAAGAACCAGCCAAAGAATGCTCAGTTCTTTGCCGGTTCTTTGATGAAAACCACTGATTCTTTAACGTTTTTGAAATAAGCAAAAGCAGCAGTTCATTGACTCTGAATTTTCTTGAAAGAACTGGAACTGGCAATTCTTTGATTCTAGAATTTTTAAAGAACCAGAACCAGCAGCAGTTCTTTAAAAATTCAAAGAACCACCCCAACACTGGTGCATTCCTGTGTCTAATAGGCACACAATACTGGATAAAACACTTTCATGTGAAAAATAAAACGTTTTTGCCTACAAGTGTAGCCTGTGCCATTGGCCCAAGTGTGACCACATTAAGGGCTGAACTGATTTTTCCTTCCAAACCCAATTTTTGCAATTTGTTTGAATTTCCAGCAACAAAATTCACTAAAAAATCAATATCTTTCACACATTAGCTCTGAAAATTGTGAATAAAGAAATCTGACTCGCTGAGGGCTTCCAAGAACATCAAGAACACCCCCAAATTTCCTATACAGTTTTCAGTTTCAATTTTATTTACTTTTCATTGAGGAAGTGGTTCAATAACCAATAGCTTCCCCACCACCGTGGCTCCAAACAGTCTCAAACCAAATTGGTGCACTCTTACTCATGGAGAGCTTTCTGAAGATATGAAGAGCACAGCATGAAACATTGTGGTTTGGGAGATCTCAGTGTGACACAACAAAACAAACTACCTTGCTTTATAGATAGATTTCTTATTTAAACCAAATATCCCTGAAAACATCATTAAATTCCAATCCTGGTTATTGCCTGACATTCTTCCAAGGAGACAGATTAAAGATCATTTAGGGACCACATATGATTATTGCCCACCAGGAGACCCCAAAGCAAGTTACAAAACGGAATTCTTCTAGACTGACATTATTAAAACGAGATAAACTTAAGATGATCCAGGGACCACATCTGATTATTGCCTACAAGGGACCCCCTAACAAGTCAGAAAACCAAAATATCGTGAATGAATTATATAGTACTTTAGTAGGTAATATTTTTCTCAATGTTGTTCTTCCATGGATAAGAAACCTATGGATGCCCTGCCATTGCTTCCATCCCTCACCCACAATTGGAATGATGTAGATGCCAATTGACCTGTGCATACAAGAGTCTAAATTTTTTAAAGTCCAAACTTGGACTCTTTCTTGTCATATTGTCCTCATTCAAAAGAAGTTGAAAGAGGTGAAAATAAACAGGAGTTCTAGAGGAAGTAAAGCTGTTCAAACATACTCCATCAATGCCAAATGATAAAGGGTTGAAAGCAATACCAATTCATATGGTGCACAATTTGCAACAACTTCCCATAATGTTTGAAATCTTTAGACCCCACACAAAAGATAGAGATCCCAGAGCAAAAGATAGCTGCGATTTTCACAATAATATCAGAACCTCTCCCCCCCAATAGTGCATGCCTTATAGTATCCCGAACCAATTGAAATGTGGCCAAAGTGAACCAGCACCAACCAGGGCACCATGAAGGGTGGATGGTCAATGGTCAGGAAAGAGTCTTCTCTGGGGTTCCAGTTCCCTAGCTAATTACTGTAGTTAGTTCAGTCGCTTTTTAACCACCTAGTGGGTTACTAGTTGGTGTTTAGTGGGTGGTTAGTAGGTAGGTAAATAGTAAAAACAGCCCTTTCCTATGTATAAACCATCTCCTTTCCTATCGGTCCCCTAATTTCCCACCTACCTACATATATGCGGGACATACTTTTTATAGAACAACGAGTTACCAAGGTGAAACTAGATATTAACTCAGGTTGAGATTCATGAAAAAATGAGTCATAATGGGCATCCAATCTAGGGTGCACTGGTGGGTGCTTGTTCACTCTGGCCTAATGAAAACTCCCATGCACACCAGGTGTCATTTGGAATCTGTGTACTTATTAATGGTATGAACAGTACCTAGTTGTTGCAAGAACAGTGTATGTGTCTGGCTGAGGGCAGTGGTAGCCTGAATGGGGGCTCGAGCGAACCAGATTCTCTAGCGACTCCCTCATCTGGCCAAACTTGAAGAACTTGCCAAACCTTTACATAACAGAATAACTCTCCTGCACCGGCCAAACCTTATGTGACAGACCATCTCTGCAGACCTGTCCATCTTACTTTCATAACAGAACAACAGAGGTAAAGAGTACAGACCAGTGTTGGAACTGTATACAGGCAACAAGCTCAATATGGAATATTGGTATTGAAAAATATACCAGTTAGGTGTAACTTGAGGCAATACCAGCTTTATACCATTACCAATCTCATAGGAGAACTGAGGTAATACCAGGTATTTGCCTGCTTGATACCAATATCAGCTCTCTAGGTCTACCTGCCTCAGAACCAATACTAGGACCAGACTGGTATGAAAGTTTCAGAAATCCAAACCCAGGACCAGGCTGGTCTGAATATTTTTAAAAAATAAACCCATTCCAGGACCCGACTGGTATGTTCAAAAGTTGATACTCCTGTAATACCTTGGCAGCTTCAGCACAAATTGTATTATTTTTAGAAATGCTGAAATTTTCAAAAATTAGTTTTTGTCAAAAGCCAAAGTTTTGTGAAAGAAAATGAAAATCTTTTGAAATATTCTGAATTTCTTCTGAAATTAAATCTTCAAAATTAATTAATTATTCAGTGGACATGTCCTGAAGCCACGCTTGGATTGTGGTCGTCCAACATTGGTACAAACCATTGTTATGCAAGTATATTGTTTTTGACATATCCTAGTGTAAGGGTATATATATTTTTTCAATTTATTTACCCAATGGGTAAGGGTATATTATGATTTTTTTTCCCATTAAGGTAGGGTCTAGGTGAACAAATTTTATAATTTTGGGTAGATGGGTAGGGTCCAGGTACCCTTATCCTGTACCCTCAGTTTGGCAGAAAGGGATAAAGCAAAGGTAAATAATTTTATGTAATAAAAAATGAGAATTTTTTCTCACCTTTAAAATTTATTTAAACAACTTTCATAGGCCTAAATCTAGTGGGACAATGCACACGTGTGATGTCAAATAACAATAATAAAATTACATAAAATTTAGTTTGGTTGTACTAAATCTTCTGGTTCTTAGTATAGCCAAACTGAATTTTATGTAATTTTACAATTATTAAAAACAATTATGGATGAAAGTGCATCACCATTTGGAAGGACGAATTTTTTTAAGTTGTTGGGGCTTCTATTTGTCATTTCATGTTGCAAGGGAAAAAAATGTACTCATTTTTCTCTTTACATTCTTCTTTCTAGAAAACAGAGTTTCACGCACACAAGAAACTTGAGCGCAAATTTTAAACACACACATTAGTGGGAAACTTGAGCATGAGTTGCTAGAAACTTTAACTATTCACCAACTAATAGTTGCTAGAGTTGCCAATTTTTACTAGAAATCTAATGAGCCCACACAATGCGCACACACACACACATGGAAACCTATTGATGGTGTCAAACCCTGGGCTCAAACTTGAGCATCAACAGAAACACAACCTGAGCACACACAAACTAGAAACTTGAGCACAAACTTTGAGCACACACATGAATGGGAAACCTGAACACAAACTGGAAAAACCTACACACACAAATTGGAAAGCTAATTGCTTGAACTGGACTTGTGTGAATCTTGAACACAAAGTGGAACTAAAAACTAAAAACCGGAGCTTTGTGCACAGTTGGACACCCGAATCTTAAGCACAAATTAAAGCTAAAAACTAAGAATCAAGACTTTTAAAAATAGTTTTAAACAATTTAGGTTATGCATCTGGTTTGTAATAGCCACTATTTGGAACTTCCAATTTAGCACATGCATTTTCATAAAATAATTTGCCAGTGTTTGACCTGGGTATTCGATTTTGTTAATAACTTCTATTATTAAAATAATTATTGATAATCAGAGGATTATTTTAAATATTTCAGTCACAGAACTGTTGGTTTTGACTATTTCAAAAAAAGGAAAATCAAAGAGCAACTGGTTTCAGTTATTTCAAAAACCTCAAGAACCAGAAGTTTCCACGAAAGAAATGGTAAAGAACCAGAGGTTATGAATGCAATTACTAGATTTTTTCAAATTTGAGAATTATGACTATATACCAGAACGCATTCTAAGAATTTTTTGAGAGGCACAGTTATGAACCCCCAAGAACCACCCTGGTCTGTTCCTGCTTTTTATAACCACCTGACACTTAGCAAATGCAATGCTTAGCTGAATTAGATTATGCAAGAGACCCCTGTTGTCTACTACAGCACCATACTTACAAACTGATCTTCAAAAAATTCTGTCTGTAATGGCACAAATCCCAATCCTCAAATAATAGGACTGGTCACTGGACACAGGACAATAGCATTCCTGTTCATCGCATATGAGTGCTTATGTTTGACCATCTCCGAGTTTCTGGGTGTTATCAATATCTGTTGCAACAGTATTACTACATCAATCTCAAAAGTAATAATACTCTATGAGCCCGCAAAGTGATCAATTCACAAATCCTTACTATAAGGCATCTCAATCTACACCCTATTCAGGCTTGTATAAAGTAAGCCACAACCAACAGAAAGTGTACATTATTCCCCCATCCCCACCCACTAACATGAAAAAAGTGGACAGAATAAAGTGAGAGACTATTTAAAATTTGTCATCATTTGGGCTAATCATTACAGTTGGACAATATAAAAAACAGTCATTTCCTTTAACTGGCCCTCTTGGAGGACACTGTGTCGCAGCCATGTAAAGTGTGGCTTGGCAGTGTTTTTTATTTGGCAAATTTTCACATGTGTTGACAAAAGAATTTGAATTTTTTGGAGAAAATTTTTTAAGTGTAATTTTTAGTAAGTACTAAAATTTTGGAAAAAATCACGAAATTGGAAAATCACAAAAAAAGAAAAAAGAAAACCCTTGTCATGAGCATATTCACACACCCAAACTGATTTTCAATTGTCACACTATTTGACTACTATACTTCATCCAAAATATAGCCTACAGGCCAATCTACTGCTGTGCGTGGAGATGCTCAATTGTAAGCAACTGGTGCACTACACTACAACGAATCATATCCTCCTCTGCATGCGAAAATGTTTTCATATAAGTGATCTCTCATTTAGATAGCAAACATGAATATAGCCCAGACCCAAAAGGAAGGCAGTACTTAAGATGAAGCTAGGGGCACCGGCATCAGAATAACACAAAGGGTCCATCTCCCAATGGACACAGTACCTCTTGTTAAAGCTAAGGGAAGAAGTTCTCCGTCAACCATGACTTGTTCAGCAGATATTCGAGTCAGTTTTTTGTTTTCCCCGAGGTGTCTGGGACTGCCCAATCTAATTTTTAGTGGAGAAATATCATCAAACTCCTCCCATAAATTGGATCTGCAAATCTTTACATCCAAAATTTGAGGGCAGTTTTGAGGCAAAATTCCAAGCTTGACCAAACACAACAATTGCCACAGGTGCCATGTGTTTTTAGCTCCCAGCTGAGGTACACAGTACTGAGTAGCCACAAAATGCACTTGTCAGATTCCTTAAAGAAAACGCTGGGCCTGCCTGAAACAGTATTGGATTGGGTACCCAGTTATAGGAGGAGACCTAAGGTTTTTGGTAGATGATTTAACTCTTGAAATTCAGTTCCTATGTAACTCCTATTCAGCCAAATTCCAAACTTGACTACAAATCTTCTTCAGACAAAAAGGACATCTAACTACCTATAAGATCCTAAGATACAAATGTATCAATAACTTCACATTTTCAAGCAAACAAGCCAAGTCTTGTATTTCTTGAAAAACAAGTGATGATTTTGCAAATCTCTTTTTACGTTCCAAATCTCCTTAATCTGAAGTCTCACCAGATGTAATTTCTTCAAGGATATCAACTATTATGTACTGGGGAAAATTATCTACAAATTATGCAGAGCAAAACTAGGTGCAGTCTACCTCAGCAAGGGCAGGTAAACTAATTATTTAAGTACTCACACAAATAAGCGGAAAGAATGAGGAGGGACATGCCATTGAACATCAGTCTAACAAATGAACCTCTCACTGAAATTAGGTCTTCTTGGACACCTGCAAATTAACTTGTGCACAAGGTTAATGACTCACAAGTTCTATGGAAATCATCCAGTAGAATTTGTTGCAAATTTGTCAAGCTGCAGCTTCCAAGTAGCAGTTATTGACAAGCACATTGAGCTTGTGGAATTTCTTTCTCTTTCAATAGTGCCAGCTTCAGCCTTCTATACATCATTGCTGGCTCCATGATGTGTTGCAGGAAGTCATTAACACTGGTCTTCCACAAATTATCTGTGAAGGATCCTGAGCTCCCTGTTAGACATTCAAGCTTCCAATGGACTTTCCCCTCAGTGCTAGCAGAAGCCTTGTCAGGCTGCATCGATTCCAGAGAAACCTATGTCTATCAATGTGACTAACTCAAGCTCTTCAGCAGTTTCTGATGGACTACAGAGAAATTTGAAATCAAACTTCTTCAAACATTCAAAGAAGGATGTGAATTAATGCACAATAATGAAGAAGTATTTTGTTTTTGATCATTCAAGTGAAACATTGAATGTATAATAATCTGAGCCTCAACAGGTGTTTTTGTTGCAAAGCTATATCGAAGGGTGAAAACCCTGCATGGCCATCAGTTGATAATGGTCATGAAAACGGGTGAGCCATGGAGCTGGTTGAAAAGAGCAAGCTCAATGTTAGTAGTTGAAACTTGAGAGATATCCCTGGAGCCCCTTCCTTTCGAAAACTCAAGGAACAAGCTGTATCTTCTTCTTCTTCTTCAAGATATCAATCAGAAACATTTCCTTCTAGATCATCAGCTGCTAGGTCATGAACCTACCAAGCTTGAAAACTGAAGAGATCTATATTCTGCACATGTAAAATTTCTGTCACCTGCAATTACTTCTGAAGCTTCGTGATAAGCATATGCAGAGATGTTGGTTTGACAATCTTTTTTTTCTCTAGACTAGTCAAGGCTTCCAAAGCTTCTTTCTCAAAGAAGTAGCAGTTGAACCAATTGAATCTGCATCATATTCTCCTGCAGCAGCTGCTGAAGGACGCGCAACTGGTAGAAAGCTGCTGTCCACAACTCCGCGACTCTGCAAGTTTGAGTTCTGCAACATCTTGAGCTGCTGGACAGTACCACCAGACGAGGATTTCACCCTGTGAGCTGCTCCACCATTGAAATGGGAAGAAAGCGTGTATTTGGAAGCACGAATTGCAACAGGCGCAGCACAGCTCCCCACGCTCTCCACAGGGCTATACTGCTCTTGGCTGTCTTCGTCTTCGTTTTCGTCCTGCAATATGCAGCTCCTTTCCCGGCCCTCGGCAACTTGATTCGTCCAAGAGCTCAAACATGATCCCCGAGTGCCACCGATTCGCGCGAGCTTGAACTTCGCCACACCAGCGGCAGAGCTGCACCGAGGCTCCTCCAGCGAGCTTGTCCTATTCTCCTCTCGCGGCACATTTTGTTCTTGAGCGTCATCATCAGGATGAGCTCCACTACCAGCTTTGATTCCCATAGCCGGCTGATCAGCTCGAGAAGTTGCATGATCTGAAGCGGGGAGATTAACGCACTGAGCTTTAGCTTCTTGTTGCTCCCGCAAGGATGGAGCTGCAGGAGGCCAGAGCCCATCAACACGATCAGAACTGCATTGAGCTCCTGCTGCATCGGCAGCAGGAATCGGACCCGTTGTGCACATGGCGATGGTGCTCTGCACCGACAAGGCGGAATCGGATATCCCGTTGCGGGGGTTGGAGTCGTTATCGAAGATGCGGTTATCTCGAGCTCCGTTAGCACCCATGCGTGCAGCTCGCTCCAGCCAGCTCCATACCCATCCCGGTTTATCTGCAGGCGTCCTCGCTGCAGCAGCGGCCCCTGCTGCAGCTGCATCGGCGGCCGGCCAAGGCTCACCTTTTTGCCGCGCATGACCATGCCTGAACGTCCTTCTGATCGAGCGTGCGTACTTCAATGCTCTTTCCCTTTTCATCACAGCTCGCTCCTTATCACGGAGCAGCGCTTGAAAATCCTGTGCAGTGCGGGTACTTGCATTCCATCCGTGCTTCATATTCCCGAACGCTGCAGCAGCAGCAGCAGCAGCAGCTCGAGGTTGGGGATCCGTTCTCGCAGGCATCCGCGGTCGACGGGGGCCCGTTCTCGACATCCGCGTGCTCACTGAACATAGAGTCGGCTCATGAATCTCTAACTCCTTTTCCAGTCTTCTGATCAGACGACCTTGAGAAGAAGAAGAGTAATCCGACCACGAAGTTGCACAATCTGCTGTGTGAGCGTTCTCCGCACCTGTACCTCCACGAGCTCTCGCATGGAATCTTCTTCCATGAACAACATTAGACTTCTCTAACTTCGCACCACGAGCTGCCCTTGTTGATCCCCGCCGACGTGACTGCGAAAGCTTTCCAGGCACACGACATCGACCCCTCATGCCTACTGCTGCAGTACCAGCTGTACTGTCTGCAGCTTCCTGCACAGCTCCAGCTCTAGTATTGGAAGCTGGAGGCTTCTTTGGAACAGACCCTGATCTATAGACGTTCTTGCACTGTAACGCTGCTGCTGCTCCACCATCGGCCTCAAGTCTTAAACCAGGTGGACATGGAGCTGCTGCTGCTCCTGGAGCACCATTGCTGCAGGTACGCCGAAGTACCGGTGATGACACATTGGGGAGTGCAAGTTGTTCTGCAAGCGACCTATTTCGGTGCTGCTTTACCTGAATTACCTCGTCTTGATCTTCTTCCTGCAGCTCTTTATCAACATACTCAGAGATACTATCATCAGAAGTCGAAGGCTCATGACAGTCCTCAGCTGGAGAATCTATAGCTACCTTATCATGATCATAATCTAACCGGGGTTGTCCTCCCGTACCAGAAACTAGTCCTACACCATCGCTAGTGCTGGTTCCAAACTCCTCCAGCGACATACTACTGCTGGTGTCATCATCAGCGTCGTCCTCGGGTTCGCTATACTTGTAACACTGCTGCAAATGCTTCTTGAGAGCAACCCATGAGCTGCCCTTCTTCTTCCTCATGATGATGGCACTAACTAACGAGACTTCCCGTCGTCTCAGCGAGCACCACCACCTTGCAGCTAGTCGACTATCATTCCACTCCCTGTACACCTCAACCGTGTAACTGCCGCAGTAGTTCTTGCAGATTCACCGGTAGAGAAAAACCCCACAGAAAACCAAGAACAACACCACAAGCAAAAAAATGGAATATTCCTGATGATCTCCTCCCTTAATACTGGCCGAGAGGAAGGAGCTCTGTATCATAGGCTGCTGCTTCGATCTTCAGCATTTTAGTTGCACATCTTCTAAAGGCTTCCCAGCTAGCTAGCTAATAGCTACTAGTATGGTTGTTGGAATTCTCCCGCTCCCAACAACGTCTTGAGAACAGCGCGCGCCATCGACTGACAGTGTACGGATGCAAGTGCACTCACTCGGCACTGGAGGCAGAAATTCTCTTGCCGTCGGGGAGCGCTGGCAAACGACTTAATGCTGTCGAACTTGGCTAAAAAGTACGTCGCTCCTATGGAAATGCAAACCTCGACCGAAAGCAGGCACAACTAGTGCAACGCGCCAAAGACCAATATCTCGACCTCGTTACTACTTGAGCGGCCAGCTGCAGTCGAGAGTGGATCAATCACCTCTAGCCACGGCGCTACACTATCGTAAAAGCTTAAGGCGCGACCAACAACACCACAAAATTCTCTCCAGTAATGGCGAGAGATATACTTACTGCAGCTTTGGGACTGACTGACTGACTGAACTCGGCTTAGCTAGCCATGATGATGATGATGGACATAGTTATTAGTACTTGCTAATGCACTCTCTTGAGTTTTAATAACACCTAAAATACGGGTTTGCACGAATCAATAAAAGCCTGGAATGAAGTGCAGATTGCAGCTGACTGCAAAACACTCGAGTCGTCGTCGAGTACTTTATACACAAATGAGAATTAAAACATGCCGAAGACGACATATTTTCCCGGGAAACAGAGAATAAGTGAAGGACCAAAATAATATTTTATCGCACGAGGCTGCTGCTGCTGCTGCTACAGATCATGAGCTCGACCTAGGGAGAATACCAGGGAGAATTCCACTGTTATAGGAGCAGCATGAGGTGCAACTGCAGCAGGCTTTTTCTCACTGGTAATTATGCTATAAGACCTCCAAGGAAGAGACAAAACTAACCGGCGTTTGTCTTGTCTTGGCATGCAAGCAGGCAGTGAAGCAGGCAGACAGGCACTCCAGGCAGGCTTGTGTGCAGTAAGTACTTAAGCAGCCTATCTAAAAGCTAAGTTATCCGCTGCTATCACTCTCTCTTTTGCTACATTGGTTTGGGACAAAAGGAGATAGCGCGCGCTCACGGTCTCTCCGAGGCTTTTTGTCCCGTACACCCGATTCCTTCAATGAGCAGGGAGGAACAAGACACACATATGGCGCCTGTAGACTCGCGCAGCCATCCGTTTGTGTTATTCGCTTGTCCACAAGCATTTGGTCCTAAGATAGGTTAACTCAATTTCCTGACTTTTAGTACGTACTTACCTACCTGCCTATCTGTCTCGTAGGTGTTATGCACTAAATGCCAACCCCTTCCTACGTCCTATTTAATGTGTAAATTTGTTGCAAAGGGGAGAGAACGGGGGTTGAAGTAAATGACGTGAAAGTAATACTTACGCATGATGAAACCTGTTGTAACTTTAGTGAACAAATCTGCCAATTACTCACCACATAAAAGCCTTGCCGCTGTTTTTCTAATGTTACGTCAGGCCACATTACACCTAAAGCGTAATTGTTCCCCCCTTTTGTTAAGAAACTGCTTTTTATTTCAAAGTTCCTACCCGGCGGGTACTTGTCAGGTATGACAATTTAGTAAAAAAGAGGAAACAAAGGCGTTTCACTCTTGTAAGGCCCCCAGGGGAGAGTGTTACTAGAACCAAGTCTGTGCCTGGCTAGACACCTCATGCAGGCCCTTATTCTGGTAACACTCTCCCCCTAGGGCCTTACCCAATATGTAAAGCCATCCCCAAAAATATAGAAATCCTGTAAAGGGCAAGCCCCTTACCTATTGGAATTTTCCCTTAGCAGGGCAGGGTTTTTCTTTCCTTGGGCAGGGGAGGCTTCATTTAGCATGCCCTTTGCTGGGCGTAGGAGCCCCCCCACGCCCCCACCCAATTGGGGTTCATTCAGAACTGAGACTCATAGAAGACTTCCAATGGATGGTGCCCTGGTGGCTGTTGGTTCACTCTTGCCATTCCAGTGTATGTGCATCACCTGTACTCATTTGAAGCTAAGGCCAGAGGTTCATCTAGACAACCAGACCTTGGGTGAACAAGCAACTACAGTGATAAAAAATGACCAGAGTGAACCAGCACCCGCCAGGGCACCAGTTGAGAAAAACTTGTTTTGGGTTTCATTGAATGAAATTCAAGTGAGTATTGATTGGGTTCTAGGTTGATTTACTAAAGAAATTTCTTTTAGTTCAATACTTTTTTCTTCCCCTTCTTTGCCATTATTGACTTTTACCTCCTAAACTTAACTATTAACCTAGTAGCAACAACTCCTTCTTTTTTCTCCTTGTCATTTTTGTCTTTCTCTCCTTTTTTCTCTTTTTCTGATTATGATTTGTTTACAAGAGCAACACTGAGTGCACAGGGCTATGTAACAACAACATTATTAAGAGCAATGCAAGGTTACACAACAACATCATTAGGAATAGTGCAATACAACAGCAAGAGTAGCACAGTGTGACAAAAGCATCATCATGAGCAGTGTAGGGTGCTTGGGGTTGCATAACAACAATACGCTTGTGAGGTCATCACATTGGCAAGGAAGCATCAAACCTTATTTTGATTTATGTTTTCTGGGGGAAGAGGCAAGGAAGCATCAAACCCTATTTTGTTTTTATGTTTTGTTGGGAAGAGGAAAAGAAGGCCGAAGGATGGATGAAGAGAAAAGTGGAGAAACCAAGGAAGAAGAAGATTGAGTTTTATTTTTATTTTTTAAAGTATGTTCTTTTTTTCCTTTTTTGTCATTATTTTTTTCTTTCTGTTTCATTTTCCTGTCTGTTAATTTATTTTTTAATGTTTTGTTCCTCTTTTTCTGTTTCCTATTTTATTTTATTTTCTCTTCTTGTTTTATTCTTTTTCTCTCTCTTTTTATTTCATGTTCATTTCTCTTTTTTTTATGATCTTTTCTTTCTTTTTTTCCTTATTTCACTTTTAGTTTTTTTGAAGTTCTACTTTTTTTTTAAATTCCTATCATTTGTTTTTGTGTTAATGTGTAGGATTTGTAACCACACAACTTGTGAGAAAATAAGTCATTTATGTAATAGCCACATTGATGATAATGTCAAATGTAAACTAATCATTTTTTTTGTTTCAATTTCAATTGTTGGTTCATGGGAACAATTGAAAGAGCAAATGAAGCCCTTAAAGCACCCAAATAGCTTTAAAGGATTCAAATTGGGTTAAGGTGGGGTCAAAGTGTCTATGCAAAGTCGATATATGTTACATTGCATATGGTGCTAAATGATCATTCATTCAACACCTCAAGAAGGCGCATGACCCCATGGTAGAAAAAACCAAATCCAATCATCCTTCAACTTATGAGGGATGGTTTTGTCATTAAGACCATGCTTGGATGAATGCATGTATTTTAAATTATGCACGTGCGATTCAACGATGATGATTCAACGATGATGTGACCAAAAGGTAACGTTCAAACTTGCACAAAAGGCCACGTGCATGAAAGGCCATGTGGAATACTATCACCTTTAGTTGCTTGCAAAAGGAAATTTATAAAGTGCGAAAACCCCCTTTGGTTCAATTAACTTTCAATTGACTTGTGCAGGTATTAAGCATTTAATTTTGGGGTGTTGGGAACATTCCACACAATGCCCACACATGCATTGAGAAGGATGAGGACTTGCAAACCTTCATTTACACCATTTGATGCATGTATGTAAAAAGGTTGAAATGGCATGGGATTGCAGATATTGGGAGTGAGAATCCAATAAAATAACTTGGATAAAATAAATTAATGTGGTCATTAATTTTCATGAATCTAAAATGATTCATGGATGGTACATACCTTCATACCCACCCATTTGGTTTTCTTTTCCTTTTTTGGATTAGGGTTTTTTTTTGTAAAACTCATGTTAAATGTGGGTTATTGTCCTAATGCAAACTTCATAAGACCAATAAGGACAAATTTACAACAATTGCATTTCATCTCTAGCTTGAACATCACCATATTTATACCCAAAACCAAGCAAATAATGTGGCAAATGCAACAAAAATCTATTGCTCAACACATGCGATGGGCAATGTGGATCATAGTTTTTTTAAAGGTTTCCTTCATATAAGGATTAAAATGTGAGTGGGATTATGTGTAGTGGATATTTTATGACATGGTCCTATAGACTTAACAATTTTCACCCACCTATCATGTACATAGAGGCTAGGGTTTACATTTGAAAACATGATTCCTTATAACATCCAAATATATGTAAAGTAATTTTGATTTTTTACGAACAATTTTGTCATGGGCTCAAAGCCATCTTCTATTGTTGCATAATAATTCCATAGTTGCATTGTTAAAATATAAAATTCTTAAGCAATACTTACATAATGTTTCTAAAAATCCCCATGATGAAGGAAAAAATGCAATACCCACATATGGGCATTCAATACACATTGTGCTCTTGAAATTGTGTGCAATATTCACATATGGGTTACAAAATATGCACTAACATTTTAAAATATATATATAATACCTATATATGAGTCACAAAATAAGTGTTAATATATTGGGTCTTACTATCCTTCTTAAGCCTGATTTGAAAATATGCAGATATTACACTTTGAAACTATGTCTTGAATTAACTATTATGAACTAAAATTAAATCATTTTCATCAACACCCATGTGTAGGTATTGCATAGGGTATAAAACCACTACTTTGACACAATACTTGCCACTCAATAATATCCCAAGTTTGGGAGTAAATAATAAGAACAAGGAATGAAATACATTTGTAATTTTATATTGTCAAATAATCACTAGAAGGAACTTTTGAAATTTTTAATGCAAAATGATTACAAAGTTCCTTTAAAGAACGTCAACAAAGTTGGAAAAGAGAATATAAACACTTGAACACACAAATAATATTCCAATTTTCAAAGCAAATATTACTTCAAATTTTTTTAAAAAATTATAATGAAAAAAATGACTTCAAGAATACAATGACTTGAATTACCCAACTTAAAAAGTATAATGAACAAGATCCCCTAAACTCTCAAATTTAGTCCTAAGTAGATCAAAAATAGGAATAAAGATCAAAACGATGTTCCCATTAGAAAAAAATAGGTTAAAATCTCAAAATCACTTGAAAAGTAGGAAAAAAACCTTATCTATCTTTAGAAACCTAATAAAAAAATTTGAGTCAACTTTTAAATTTTTTTGGTACTAGAAATGTACAAATTTTTTCAGCAATAATTGTTCAATAACTCATTTTTGATAATGAAATTGATAAACAATTATTGGTATCAAATAATCCAATAATTACGGTTTGTGTCCAATTTTTTTTTTTAAACTTTTAGCTTTTAATAAGGTCTCAAAAATAGATGTTGGTTTTAAAAACCCCAAACCATTTTAAACATGGTGGTTTAATATCAATTATGAAATTATTACATCATACAAGCCTTACATTCAAAACCCTGAATGAAACTAATTTCAAAACTAATTAAATGAAGAAAATGAGTTGAAAAGGAGGTTGAGACTTTGTCTACTCCCCTTCAAAAAGATCAAATGAATGTGTTTTGCTCCACATATGTCTAAATTTTTTTTTTTCACCCTAAATCCAATCTAAAGTTGGTTTTAATTAGTATAAAAGATGGGAAAATCATAATTATTTGTTACGAAGAAAAACCCTAAATGTAAAATAGGTACATCAAATTGTTAGGTCTATTGACCATTCTTAATTAAATTTGGTTAACAAATTAAATACATTGTGCATTAAATAGCTCAAAATGGAAGCAAAGTTATAAAACTAATGCCATAGAATTGATTGGCCACATTTGGGGCTAGGATTTATTATCATTCAAAGATTTGAAGAGGACTAAAATAACTATCAATGGGTAATACTTGCATTTTATGTTATAATTTCATGGATCAAAGTCAACAATGTATAAGTGTTAAGAAGGTACAATCATGGATGGGTAGGTAGGTTTTACCAATAAATAAAATTTTAACTAGGAAATAAAGAAATTTTGTTGAACATTAAAAGTGTAACTAAGAAAGTAGAAAGGATTAACTGAAAAATAAACAAGGTTAATCAAATAGAAATTTAAGTGGAAGTGCAATTCTTTTGTTAAAAAATAAACATTTAATTAAGAAATAAAAATGTTTTGCCAAGAAATAAATGTTTAGTTATAAAAATATGGAGGCTTTGTCAATAGGTAAAGTTTTAGCCAAAATATGTATATAAGATAAATAAATAAAGGTTGATTGTTAGTTGGTAGGTAGGGCCAAGATGTAAAGCTACAAGGTGTTTAGGATGGGAGGGTAGTAAAGAGGATAGGGTTTAAAAAAATATGGCTAAGAAAAAAAGGTCAAAGGTTAGCAACCCAAAAAGGTTGACTAAGGTACAATGTTGGTTAATTCAAGGTTAGGTGATAGATGAAAAAACATTTCCCATTCTATGGACATAATGGCCAAATGGGGCATTTGTGGGTGTTGGTTCACTCGGATTGGTAAAAACCAATGTTGGACATTTTTTTTTTCATCCATTGAAACAATAGGTAAGGGTTGGATATAAAAACATTTGATAGGTCCAAAGTTTTGGGTTAGTTTTAAACATTATGTACACACATGACTCTCTATTAATTTCTATGTATTTTGATGGAGAAGAAAAAAATTCCTTTTGCATTGAGAGGAGCTTGAGTTTCCCATAAGAAAAATGGTGGAGCCTTAGAAGAGCGATGACCATTGAAATAGACCAAGTTGGGAATGGTGGCAACCATAGAAGAATAACAACAAAAAGATAAACACGAAAAAGATGAAAAAGATGTGCACTTATTGTTGCCCCTTAGCTAGCTGACCTGTGAGAGAGGAAAAAAGAAAAAAAATGAAATGAAATTGTGTAGCAACTTGTTGAGCTTTTGTGTGACACAATTACCTAAGGAATTATGTAAAGAAGTTAATGAAAAAGAGGGAGAGAGGAGTTTGGAAGGTAGGAAAATGGATTAAAGGTTTTGTTGTTGTGCTCTTGCAATAATCGGGCCTGCCATCGCTAGCAAGTTCTTGTAATGGCATGAAAGTTTTTTTCCAAGATAATTTTTGTTTTTTTGGGGGGTTTGGTTTTGTTTTGTTTTGTCTTTTTTGAAAAAAAAGTTTTTTAAGGGGGAGGTTACTTGGGCTTTTGCTTCCTAGGGGTTTTGGGCGTAGCCTTTTTTTTTTTTTTGTGAATGGTTCCTTTTTTGCATCCCCTGTTGGTTCAAGATACCCCTTGTCCTCATTATTATGGCCTTTACACTTTAAGTAGCCTCTCAAGGCATGTCAAGAGTGCTCACCCTCCTACTAGCCTTGTTTCCCGAATTAACCAAACTATTTTATCTTTGTAGGTGTATTCCCCTCCTATGCTTCTCCTTAGTTTTATTCCTTTCACTTTTTGGGGTTGGCTTTGGGTTCAATCTAGCTCCATTTTGGGGCTATTTGAATTTCATTTCGCATGGCCTCATTTGTTTCATAGGGGCCTTTGAAACATTTACGATGAAATCAAACATGCTTTTCGCTTACCCTTTTGATTGAATTGCTCAAGACCTAATGTACAAGTTAACATGGTTATTTTTCCTCCTATTGCCACATTGGTGTTTGCACTATAGTCGAAGACATTGTTCAAGTCAACAAGAGGTTCTACTCGCCTTGGGAAGTTTATAATAAGTGATTAGTCTTCTTTTCAAAAGGAGTTTTCACATGCCTCATGTGTGCCCCATTTTCACCATTCATTCATTTTCATTGATGTTTAATTTTAGGGAGAGCTGATGAATACAATTACATTGTTAGAACTCTCTAGCCCATGATGCCAGCTGTTCCTTCAAAAGACATCATTGTTGCCATGTGCCAATTGCACCCTCTTCCTTTAAACCTCATCCTTCCACCTATTTTTTACTATCAAATTGGCAAACTTTTGTCCCGGATAGGATTTTATTTTCCCAAGCCTTAACCATTACTCCCCATTTGTTTTTAGGTGAGTTTTTTGGAATGGTATATGAACATCTTTCGAGATGTTTCATACCAGAGGACGTGTCCTCAAAATTTTGAAAATTATTCCAAGCTATTGGTGTTGTTGTTTGTGGGGATATCCTTATGTTAATGGCCTTAATGCTGGGGGTTAGCAGATTGTTGGCAATGGCATAGGACTTTGGTGGTCTTCGTTTTATTGCCATAAGCGAAATGTTTTTTCGACATATTAATCACTCCACTATCTTACAACTTTGGGGGCCATTTTAAGAGCACCTTTCCCCCCATCAGTTTAGAATATCGAACCCTAGAGGTTGTGAGGCCATCCCTTTTGGCATCCAAGCCCTTTTCAACCTACACCCTAATTGGGCCATGATGAAAGTCAATGTCAAAAATGTTTTTAATAGTGTTTTTCAAGTTGTTATTTTTAGAAAGTTGTGTGGTGTTGGGGGGCTTTTGGCCGGCATTATCCCTTTTACCAAGTTGTTTTATGGTGTTCATTATTTTCTTTACTACCAGCATGGGTGGCATGTGGAGGGGGTCACCATTATTGAATCATTTCAGGCATGAAATACAGTGACCTCCTAGGAGGTCCTTTATTTGTTTTGGCCCATTATTGAGCTATCTTAAAGAGCATTGTGTAGGCTCCTCAGCTACATATTTCCATCTTTAGCATATTATACCCACAACATGGGGTTTATGAATGAAATTACTTACACCTTTGACCACCTTTTGACCCAATTAGCCCTAGTTGGGCTTATGGTCAAGGTGTCAAGGTGTCAAAATGCAAACTTTGGAATCCATGAGGGATTTTTCCAAGCATAAATATTCCTCAGAATTACATTGTGGTCATATATGGTTTACACATTTTGGGTATATTAGTGGGTTTTCATAATTTTGCCACACATGTTTTACATGAGGCTTTATCTTAAAACATGGCATATCAATGATCTTCCTTTTTTGGGAGACGCCCAAATCATTTTGGGCATTTTGTCTTCATGTGTAATTCATCAATCTTCTTATCTCACATGGACAATACCTTCTTTTTCCTCTTATTTTTTTGACAAGTTTTGACAAGAGAGTTATGTGGGTATGTGGGGACATTATGGGTCCAAGACCATGGGAATCTTTTCAGGGCCCCTTAATGAGGCGTTAGGTTCAATTACTGATATTTGTTGGTGGTATAGGTCTATTTTTTATGAAGGATTATGCCCCATTTGTTTTTCTAAGGAGTTGGCTTTAGTGGTTCCATATTTGTGTTTTAGGTTTCATATTTTTAATATACCTGTTTTGGAGGAGTATGTTTCTTAAGTTGAAGGGGCCCACACTTGCTTCAATCATGTTTATGTGCAACACGAGATGGCCTTCCTCTTATAGCAAAGGAGATGCACCTTTCTTTTGAGAGTTTGGCAATTACCGACACCCCAAGTCTATAGGCATCTTTGATGGATTACCACCATGATACATCCTTTAAGTCTATCTTGGAGGATGATTCCATTTCCTTAGCATCCAAAACCCACATTTGTTTTTATTCTAACAAGGGGGCAAGGCTATGGTTGGTTGTTTGGCCACCTATCCATTTGTTTTGCATCACACACTTTATTTTCACCTTAGCATTACGTTTTTATCTCGATTTGATTCAGCCTTCGACATCTAATTTTTTCACGTGTGAATGTGAACATGGGTTGGATGCATTTGGCATACAGTTAACTCATTGCCCATTTGGAGGTCAGTGGATAGCCACACATGGCACCATTCAAGATGTTATCTATGCCTTTGTTTGAAAAAGTGAACACACTTATGGAGAAAGCAATGGTATGCCCTTATGTCAAGAGTTCCATTATGAGCCAATCTATACATGACCTAAAAGGATCAAGTCTTCATTGTTGATGTGGTGGTTACTGACCTGATGTAAAAGAAGGTGACTTCAAATGCCATTAGTCGACCAACAAATGTAGTTGTGGAACTTAACACCATTGTTAAAATCTGCAAGTATAAAGGGCTTCATGAAGGGCACCACTTTATTTTAGTGGCCATGGAGGTGCATAGCACACCCGGGCGTGATATGGATTGTTTTATTAAAGAGGGTGCCCATCTTTTTCACGATAGTCAATCAAGAGGTCATTTATCCTTGTCTTTTTGCATTCATTTTTTTAGGCAACATGTTAGTATTGCTTCTCGATGTGTTAATATTATTTTTCGGCGTGTTTTATCCTCTGCCATAGAGAATAAGATTGTGTTAGCAAGTGATGTTTATTCTAAACCTCCCATTACTATGAAATCTCATAATTTGCATGCAAGTGACATTAGAGGGGTTGTGGGTGAAATAGTTTCCTACCATGAGAGGGACTATTTTTCTTCGTTTTTTTGGTTCCTACAAGTTGTTTGTCTTTTGGCTTTCCTTCTGTGTCTCCCTTGTGATGATTTTGGCCATCGATCTTTTATTGGATTTTTGTGAAAAAAAATTTGATAGATATTTTGCAAGAGAAGAACACTATAGCCTTATGGGGGAAATTATCTTATTTTAATATGTTCCCATTTTCCAATGGAGGAAAGAAAAAGGGAAGCATTTTATGTACAAGTAGGTTGTTACTAGCATTGTCCAGTTATATTTTAATATTCAAATATGAATTTGGATGTTACTCACATTTGCATTATATGCATCTAGCAGTTAACATCACAAGTACTAATTGATCTCTATGGATATTTGAATGTTGTTACATGATATCAATATTCATATTTGGATCTTAGTCATATTTCATATTTCGATTATGGATAGTTGCATTATGCATATTCAGTAAAAAAGTTATATATAACCTATTTGGATTTGGTCAGGGTTTAAGGCACTAGACACTAGAGATATTGAGTGTTTGTTAGGGTTTAAGGCAATGTTGTGTAGTTATATCTTTATATCCAAATATGAATTTGATATTACTCGGATATGGGTTTTGAGTTTTGTTCATTTTGGTCTTGTTTTGAAAGGTAGGTTGTTAAGTTTTACTCTTGTAAGTTTTTTTTTAAGAAACTAGAATTGTAAATTTGATATGCATAACCTTTGTGCATATCCATCATGTTTTAAAATTTGAAAATTGACCTATCCGCAACCAACAAACCATTTTTTAAAAAACTGAATGTGTAACCGGGTGATGCAGTAAATTGATGTTTTTCTGGATACATATCCTCCATCATGATTTTTTTTTAAAATGTTTTATTAGTATTCATTCTCTGTCCAAAAGCTGATAACTGGACAACACTGGTTCTTACTCATGGGTTCTCCTGAGGTTGGGGAACACCCTCAGATGGTCCTCCCTCAGGAGACCCCACCTGTACAGGAACCTACCCTACAACTAAAGTATCAAGAAATAGAAACGAAAAAAAAAAGTTTCCAAATTAACATTTCACTCATGAGTCTAAGGTACCAGTGTAGGACGTAGGTGGTGGTTCAAAGTTCAATCCATTGTTTTTTTTTTCACTGGTGAAATTTTGTAAAAAAGCTAAATTCAAAATTCAAAAAGAGGCGGCTTTGGAGGTTTTCAGTTGCCAGAACTGAGAAAAAAAAGAGTAAAAATTGACAGATTTGTATACTTGGTTTTCGTTGTGCACCCAAAATCATAGAAGGGTGATTAAATATTTTTATTTTATTTCTGGTCTATAGCCAGATTTGGCTGAATCTTTCTAGCTATGATAGCCACTTTTTCTACATCTTCTTCCTTTGGATAATTCCTAAAAATTATCCAAAAATTCCTAAAAAAAACACTCGTTCGAACTTCACCCTAGCCCTGAGTAAGCGGGAAACTGGAATATTTTGAAGTAACTCTTTCAGGGAATGCGTGCAGTGTCAAAGGACAGCGGTAAATGTTATGAAAAGTCTGTGTACTAGTACTAGGCGGGTATCAGCACCTAAAGTGGTACCTTCACCTTCTTGAATCCCGACTGAGGCCTCTTAAGGTGCATTCACACTTGGTGTTAGGGACTCAAGTTTTTGAGTCGCTTAACACCATGCTAGTCATTTAGGACTTAACTTATTTATCATGAAGATTTCATATTAAGCTAATATTCATTTAACATTAAGCCATCACCCATTTAACATTAAGTGCCACCTAAGATGCCACCTAGATTTTCATTTAACACTCACTTAACATCAAGTGTGAATGCACCATTAGATGATACACCTATTTAACTGGGGAACATAACGCTTGTGGGTTATGGAAATTTAAATATTTTCCAGAAAATGTTTGGTTGTGTTAAGGTTTTTTAAGAGCTTTCTGATGGTCTGATACTCAAGCATTGACACATGGATGTGGCTGAGGATTTGAATAAACATCAAGTGAATGCAGTAAGCTTTCAATTGGTGAACCCAATTGCTCACACTCAAGAATGCACCAATGGGGATTGCAAATGAGTACCATATAATCAACATCGGATCTTCATTGATGAACTGACTAGGGATCGAGCACTGATATCAATATTGCTTCCTTTGAAATTGCTGCTTGTTTCAAAGTTTCTCACATTCACATTTCAGAAGTTCTAAGCCCTCGTTCTTACTTTAAGAATCACATTTGGGCATCAATGTGTTCCATGAATTGAGTCATGTGAGTGTCATATTATGACGCATGCATTAGTTTCAAGTTAGTAATCATTTTATTTTTTGTAGAGGAGGCTTCAATTCCAACCTTGATCGATACCTGCCCAATCTCATGTAGCTAAATCTAAGCTTTGTTCTCTCATCATCCCTTGATTTTGGTTGAAATTTTTACCAAAGACTTTTGACCATGTAATCTTTGAATCCAGGGGTTGATTTTGTAATCCCATTTGTGGATCAGTAGATTGGACCAAACTATAATTACGGCTTTGAATAGAAGTAAAATTGGTTTAGAAAGGGCTAGTTTGTTAGGTGTTAAAAGTTGATTGCCCACCATTTTCAGGAATACTTGAAAATCTTGGGATTTTTCTAACTCATAATTTGAAATTGTACCATACATTATTTTTAACTTTTCTCAAATACAAATACAAAACCAAAAGTAATATATTTTTACCAAGTAGTCAAGCAAACAATATAGAGTAAACCAGCTTATCACCGATCACATGCTTATGACCGAACACTTTAGCAAATCTTTCTCAATTCTTCTCAATTTTCAGTGATTTAAAATGTTATACGAGTGCCTTCTCAAGCTTTACAAATCTTCTTTGAAATGCAAAGCCAAAGGACCACCCAAAAAAGAGAAATAAAGAAAATACATTTCTTCAAATTGAAAAACATGTTTTTTTTCATTTTTCTTCGTTTTGACCTCTCTTATTTTCAAACCTCATAACTTTCTTACTTCTTATTCATTTTAAACAATTTAAAATGTTGTAGGAGCGCCACTTGAAGTTTTTCAAATCATCTTGGAACTTTAATAGCAACAAAGCAACATATAAAAAATCTTTTTGGTATTTGGGAATTGGCCTTTATAACATTCAGTGGTTTATTTTTTTGAGTTTTTGACCCCTTCTATTTTGGGGGGTTGTAGCTTTCTCAATTCTATTCCATTTTTGACAATTTTTAATGCACCATATGCACCAATAGGAGGGGTTCAAATTTGTTTCAAACAGCAAAAACAACAAACCCTTCACTTTGGATCTGGCCCACCTTACTCGCTTAAGTGTTAAGGAACCAGTTTACCTTATATCCAGCCTTTTCTTTTTTGGGTTGTGATGTAAGTGGCAAAGAATATTAATCACTATATTCACTTGTGGTAAAATCAAAAGCTTGGTGATAATTTTTTTTTGACTATAGCCATTGTATTCAAATTGCCCTTGGGTGATTTCATAGAGGAGCACATAATTCATTATGGCACATACTCATTTTGTTCCACCTATAGGTTCAAATTACTAAACTTCCAACCTTGTTTTCTTATTATGGATACTAATTTTGTTATAATAATTTGATGAAAAAAATGACTTCACAAAATATTAGCTAGCACCCATCTTGTTCAAAAATTTGGTAACATCCAAAACTTCATGTAATCATCATCAAAACTAAGGACATAACAAATGTTACATAAATCAATTATATTGACCTTGACCACCTATACTTTAAATATTTATCCACATTTCAAAGGTAGCTCCATATGGAAAGTTGTCAAATGTGAATTACCATTATGCGTACATAAGAACTAGTAGTTACAAATGGGGTTCAAATGATTATAACTTTTTTTATTAAAAAATGAAACTAAATTAAAACATCGTTCATCTTCAATAGATCCAAAAATGTGAATCATAACAATTTTTGCCAACTTTAAATATTAAAAAAAACATGAAACAAGAGTTCAAAGGCATTGATAACATAGTTACAAATGGAAGATGAATCCCTATTGTGCATCCAACTCCCAATTTAAAAGAAGGGCAAGCATCATTGGAGTTGATTTCTCATCTACCATAAGTCCATAGGGATGTGGGGTGAAATAGAACCTTTTCAAAACCTCTAAGTGTCGAAGAAAAGTATTGTTCATATCTATTTAAAGCCAATATTAAGGATTAACAATTCTCGTGGCATCTTAATATCAATTGTTCAAAAAATCAAACATCCAACTCCAAAATGTGACTAATAGCAACTTCTACCATTTCCCACCTCAACCCACATCACAAAACCTTGTCATTAACTAGAAAAGATTAAAATATGGACATAAAATTATTATGATTTTAATTTCCAATAGAATTTTGACAAACAAAAAGATTAAATACTCACATTTGCACTCTACCTTTATAAGTTGCACTACATGTGCAAATATAGTTTATGTCATAAGCAACACTCCAATTGTTTTTTAGCAAATGGCACCCCAATGAACCTAGATTTTTTTGCAATTCAAATAAAGGCAAGGTTATCCAAGTAATCTTAATTGTAATCAATGACCTATTCATGTGGATTTGTTAATGATAACATTGCAACAACCCATTAAAGGACCAAAAATTTTCACCTTGGAAAAACAAATTGTTGTCACAATGAAAGGTATACAATTGGGTTTGACAAACATCAATTACAACTATGAAATCACATATGAAAACATCCTTCCTTGAAACAAACATTAAGAGGGATTGCATCACCTTCATCAATGGAAACACAATATGAAGCCCCAATAATAAGTGGATGTCCATGAAAAGCACCAAATCTGCTTGTAATGAAATCATAACCATAATAGCCACAATTAAATTCATAAGTTAATGAAACCTCTTATAACATCTATAACTAAAAAAATAAAAAGCAACGAAAATCACCAAAAGGTCTATCATAAGGTCTAGCATGTGAAAAAATTACATCAAATTTGCGAATGAAAAAAATCAAAAGTCATGAAGGTCTATTAATTTACCTTTCAAAAGTTACAACAATTTTACAAATGAAAATCCAAATCCATGAAGGTCATCAAATGGTTTATCAAACCTTTTAACTATAACAACAATTTTGCAAATGAAAATAATCCAAATCCCTTATGGTCACTAAATGGTCTATTAGAACTCCCAACTATTATAACAATTTATAAATGAAAAAATTAAGATCCATGAAGGTCATTAGATGGTTTATTAGATGCCCCAAATGTTACAATAATTTTGTTTGTGAAAAAGTCCAAATCCATGAAGGTCATTAAAGGTTCTAGCAAACCTCTCAAATATTTCAATAATTTTGTAAATGAAAAACTTCCAAATCCCTGAATGTCATCGAATGGTCTATCAAACTTCCTTCAAACTATAATAGATTTGCAACTAAAAAAATTCAATGCCATGATGAGAAGCAAAGAATTAATGAGATTTTCAATGCATTTGCAAGTTGAAAATACACCCCACAAACAATGATAATATCACCTTGTAGATTAGTTTGAAATTAGAAATGACATGAAATACACAAGTTTAATTATTACTAACATTCACCTTTGTTAATAAAACAAAATTGCAATCAACTTGCATGATTCAAACAATGGCTTGTATTTTACCATGATCCTTTTGAAAGGTTCCAACATGGACATTTAACATGTCTTGACATTTTTAGAATTTGATTCCCCTTGGTTTACATGATTGTAGCACGTTTTTGGAATTCCAAATGCTACTTACATGAATGATTGAAATATTTATATAAGTGCATCATGAAAGCCTCAATTTGAACAATGAAAATCAAGTCACCTAAGGATTGAATTACAAGGTTAATCCTATGCATAACATAATGGACAACCTTTGAAAATAGTCTCCAAAATTCTTTGATTTGCCTAGTGATTCATGTTTTTCCACCCTAAAATAAAGAAGCTTCATTTGCACCAAAACATAACAACATTTTTGACAATTCTTCTTTAATTAGCCCCCACCTTCATCAATGTAACCATGATGACTTTGGTGAAATTATTTGAACTTAACCCATCCACAATCCATCTAACTCAAAACAAATAGGAACTTTGATTTAAGATTGTACAACATAAACATGAACATAGATCCATGAACCATTGTCAATGTTTGTAACCTAATCACATGTGCAAGTTATGAAGGAGGCAACTTGAATGGTTTTGATAGTGGATTTTTGAATTTGGATATACATGAATTTAACAAGGGTCTAACTAGTTGTATCAAACCAATGCATGTTTAGATTTTTTTAGAGCCTTAAGCTTTAAAAACTTTATAAAAAATTCATACTTCAACAGTGGTTGATCGTATGACAAAACATGAAATGTAAAGATTTCATTTGAATAGTTTTCTAATCCCCCTCACTTGCAAGTTTATTTGCTTGGGCCAAAATATACTTAAATAAGACCACTTTAAACATACAATTTTATGTTCTTCAAATGCACACAATCTTTTGCAATGTATTTCCCACCTTTCTTCATCCGAGTTTTGGCATATTTGACATTATAATTTGATGGCCCTAATGTTTGGTTAACATGTCCCATTTGCAACCAATTACTTTCACTTTGTTTTGATTCAAAAACACATTTGCACTTCACCGTATGAATAAACCCTCCTTCTAACACCAAACCTTCTACCAATGGCATGCAAGTTGCCTACTTAGTTTGGAATTTTTGAATGCTATCATAATATTTTTTCCATGTGTTCCCCTCACTCTTTTGCTTATTGCAAGGTGGGTCAAATTAAGAATTGAGCAATCCGACAACATTTTCGATTTAGGTAGTGCTTTAGGTCATGAACCTCTTACACATAATCTACATCTACAAAGGAAGGACCAACATGTTGAACTTGTGATACAAGGACATGGCCATCATAATTAACAAAATTAGAAAGATTTACATTGTTAAGTGATTTGGGAGAAATAGATCAAGTATCTATGAAAGGAGATTTTGACCCACTAGAGGATGCAAATGAAGGGTGAAACATCATTGAATGTAAAATAATAAATGATGGAATTGTACCTTGTGGATTCCTATTTGAATGGAAATACTAACGCAACCTTGAAAAAATATTCTTTGTTTACATACAATAATAGCATTTATGGTGTTGACCTTGGAAAAAACCCATAAAAACAAAGAACACTAAACAAAAAAATTCAATAAAATATACATTACAAACCACACATGAAGGAAGACTCTAATACATGTAATATGTTTAATTTCAACTTTTATAATGGATGCCATTGTGCTCCAAATCAACATAATTGATGAAAATTTTAATCATCTTCGATAGACACATGTTTTTGAAGTTAAATTATCTTCACAAAAACAAAAATTCTTTACCATATTCTTTGTCATAAAATTTTAAAAGTCCTAAATAATGAATATTTTACATTTATGGTAGAAGATTATGTAAGAAGATTTAAATGTTTTGAATTTCATGTTGATGGTATTAGTCATGTTTTATTTGACATTGGTGAACAATACATTAATGATTTATTATAATTTACATAATCATTTAATCCATATTAATAATGTAGAGTGATATGAAATTACTATATAGTCAATGGTTTTTCAGAGATTTGTTTGACAATAAGTCACATATTTTTCAAATCCCATTTTAATATAATTGACTTGTTATCTTTATTTTATCTTATGTTATATGAAATAATTTTAAAAATAAAATACTTGAAATTATGAAATATAATGAAATACATTTCATTGATTATGACAGTAATCTAGCGATATGCACCATGGGTTAATACATAGGTTTTAGCTAAATTCTCATTCAAACAACATTTACCATGTGTAAGAAAATTTAATAATGAACATGCATTAAAAAAATAAAATAAAATAACAAACAAGTTTTTTTACAACAAGAAAAGTTTGTGTATAAATTGAATATTGCGTGACAATTGATTGCCCATGACAATATCTTTTCATTCAAGCCAAGTTGCAAACCAAGCTACAAGTTTACCACCCAAAGTGTTCGTAATAAATATCATAAATATCCATAGGGATGAAAATATCAAAATAGATGAATTTCATTCAAAATGGATGGAAATTTCGAATATGATAAATAAATCTTTAAGGACACTTTTATTTATTTCAAAAGGAAAATGAAAGAAATTGAAAATTGAAAACTATATGATCATGACTAGGGGCTTTTTTCAGATTTTTGAAATAGGCACATTGGAGGATGATCCCCAAAAAGATTCAACATTAAATGGCAACAATTTTGTATGGATTGTAAAAGATTTTCAGGAGTCTTATTACAATTGGTGACCTAGGTGATCTAAGTCTAGATGTGAAATTTTAGTTTAAGTTTTTCAAAAAATGGCAAAAAAAACCTCAAAACAATCAACCTTCTATGTTTTTTTTAATATTCTGAAAAACAAACTAGCAAACATGTGAAAATTCACCACAAAAAAGAACACTCATCATGACATGGTTGCAAACATTTTGACTAAAGGTCTTTTAATTACATGCATATGAGAATAGTGACATACAAACACCTGGAGCAGTTTCTTAGTGTATTTTGAGGGCAATGTAGACACAAAAATAATGCTTCTTCAAAAACAAGAAGTTTATATTAGAGGCCTCTTCTGGGTTGAGCTGCCTATTGCTCATCTGACTGGTGATTTAAGCTTAACATGCATCTTGTGATTTACAATTGGTAAAGAGGGAGGGCATTCCTGCATTTTGGAAATGAGGGGCCTAAGATAAGGTGGTAGTCAATTTCAACCTTTGCATAACTCAATCACACAATAATGAAACATGCAACAAAACTTGGTAATTTGTCTCCTGGGAATGTTGGGAATCAGTTCCTTGTCAAGTAATTTGTAATGGATACTCAACACAGTGTACACCACTAAACTCATTTAGGTTGTTAACAACTTTTGAGAAGCTAATTCTGCCATGGACCAATATTATATCAACACAAAACTTATACAATAGAGTTATCCGTAAAGTAGGAAAAACACAGCACCAGAACCCTGAGTTTGGTCATACACAGGGTGAGATTTTTAAAAAACCTGCAAAAAAAGTACATTAACATTCAAGGGGGGATGAAACTCAAAAAAAAAAAACATCAATTTTGGTAGTAAACTGAGTTTCGTCCTGTCTTTCCTTTTTCCTGAGCGCCTCCACTGCTGCTACATTTATATTCACTGCTCCTAATTGTACAACTACTATAATTAGTCTCGAACCTTGTGCATTAAATGCTAAGAATCACCATTTCATACGGAGATTTATTAGAATGTCTTTACTTTGCGTATACCCACTGAGGAGGAAACCCCGAGAGGGGAGGGAGGCAGCAGCCCCATCAAACATTAAAGAAATCCAAGAAATACAAGGGGGGCAAGAAGCACCACACGATGGTGACGCCTTCAACCCCAAAGATGCCTAAGTGGCACCATTCCGCCTTAAAGGCTTGATCAATCCTATCTTGAATACTAGGGTCCCGGGAGGACCGAAGTGAATTAATGGCCTTCCAAGTGGCCATTCCAACCTCAACGGTAGCAACCCAGGCTTGTTGAAGGATTTTCCTAGAGGAATATTGGTTATCAAAATGCTTCCGGCATCTCTCTGTCCAAAGAAAGTAGAGGATAAAACTGCGAAGGATGTCAAGCGGTTGTCTGATGTAGGAGAAGCCTCCTACATGGTACCCTTGGACTCCCGGAGGGTCATCTTCTCTTTCGAAGACAGTTTCACCAAGCAAGACGAAAGGCCAGGAAAAATTGATGTCATTGGGCGCTCCCCATTTTTGCCATATGTGATAGAAGGCCTCCCAAGCCCGTTTGGCGAGGGGACACTCGAGGAGACAATAGGTGGGAGGTTCAGAATGGTTCTTTAAATCGCCTAAGTTCTTTTGCAGAATAAAAAAATAGTTTAGAACCATGCTGCGTGGTTTCATGCAGAACCATGCAGGGGCGAAGAACTTGTGCAAGAAGACAAGCGAGAGAGTTCCCAAGTTCCTGATATGTTCCCCAAAGAGTTTCCAACAGCACTTCATCTTAGGCTAGGTAATCAAACCATGGGTGAACCAAACGCTAGTATTTCGACAATCTTCTGCCACGTTTAACTATCATATGACTAGTTAGTCTCCTCGCCTGGAGGCTCCTGATGCCATGCAAGGAATGAGCCTCGTGAGAGACTTTCTGATCTAATGATGAATATTCAACGGTATCATCAGTCCCCCCAGTTGCGACCTGCCGGGCATTTTATGGGTACATGAAGGAATGAAAAAGAGGGCAACTGGAGTCTGGGTAGCCAGTTGTGAGCCAGTTGTTACTATCAGCCTTCAGGAATGTGACAGGCCTGATTGTAACCTTACCTGGGTGGGCTTGTGTTTTGCAAAGCCCTTGAGACTAGACGGCCTATTGGGTGAGCATCTCACATCGTAGACATGTGCAAGGCAATAGGGTTTAGGGACAGAAGTTTTAAGATTAGGTTAAAAATGTTAGTAACTTTAGTCCCTCCCACTTTGCTATTAGGTTGCCCTTACTTTTTGTTAGGAAATTTTTGTAAGTTCTGTGTGATAGTTTCACACTCAGTCTTGGACTCATCTTTTTTTCAAACTTGAAATTTACGTTAATTATGACCATGCTTTTTAATGCACATGGTCAGATTTATGTCTACTGGAAATCATGCTTTTCCATGCCTGTTATGCATGCCCTTGTGAAAAAATAAAATGATTTTATGTGCATGCCCAAAAAGAACAAATTTGCTTCAAAAAATCCTAGGCCCAAGTCCTTTGGGATTCACAAATATTTTTGAAAGAAAATTCCTTAAAAGTCAATATATATTTGATCAACATTGGTAATACCCTGAAATTCAATTAAATTGCTTCTAGATAATATAAATATCATATACCTAGACTAAATTAAGGTCTCTGAGTCCAATTCTAACATTTCTTGGGTTTAATATTGTCACTAAGAGGCCTTACTCAGAAAGGTGAAGGTTCTCCCCTCCCCCACCAAAATGAAAATTTGCACAAATGCAAAAAATTAAAATTAAAAAAATATTTTGTGGTGTATTCCTTATTTGCTGGAGAAAAGTCATCAAATTTCAAAAAAAAAACCTCATCACATTTTTACTTGAGTTTTAGAGGGAGGCCATGTTTTGTACCAACTTTTTAACTTTCTAGACAAGCTATAAAAATATATTTCCATTTAATGCCAAATCCCTCCTAAGATGCACGGATATGATGTAACATTAGAATGTTGAAAATAGATATATTGTTTTGGACATGTAAAAATTACTTTGGAAAACATTTATGAAAGAGAATGTTATATTTGAATCTTTCATTCTATAGTGAACTAACACATTGATACCTTCAATTTTTAGAATGAGACGTCTTTAAAGGTTTTATTTAACTGAGGAATAATTTAGTTTGGATCACATAGTGGGAGAGTATGATTTGATATAACAACAATTCCACTTAACCATGCCAACACATTGTAATGTTAACATCCACAACCCTTTGTTATACCTTGTTACAAAATGTGGTCGTCTTTACATAGCAAGGGTATGGTTAGCTCTTCATTAGTTAACATGTTCCGCTCACAAACAATTGTCAATTGTAAGGGCTACGATGCTTTTGGCATTATTGAATTTTCCTCCTCCTTTTGCTTGGGTATGGATTGCAACCATAAATATCATCAATGCTTTCCATTTGGGTTTTTCACACCCTTATTCATACCACCATATTTCATATCCTCTTCATGTCAATGTACAACATACCTTGCATATCCCAAGTTTAACTTGTATGGCCCATTCAACATTGCAACTTGGCATGCATTTTTGTTCTTCCCTTTTTGGTGTTTGTTTTTTCTTATATAAGGTGACAAGAAAAACCATCAAGAGATTTGTGCCCATCTTCATCGATACATAGTACACGATTGGGAGACATTACAAGAGGAGCCCATGATTAGAACCCAAATTCTAACTTCCGAAAAATCTTTGGAGATAGCTTTAGATCCTTCTCCACCTCCATCAACATGATTACATCACACATGGGCACATGTAGGAGATTACGCACAAGTAGTGCATGCATTGGTTTCAAACATTTCAACAATCCCACAATAGATTTTTGCCTTTTCACCCATTGGCAAGCATCGACCTCCTTCCAAAAACAAAGGTTGCTTTAAACCAAAAGACATTTATTTTTGTTTTAGCACATTCACCACATCTTTCATTTGGTAGTTTTTTAGGTATGGTGTATGAACTTTTATGAGATTGTTTTATCTTAGATGTTTTACGAGTGGATTTAATTTTATTTTTTGTGGTATGTGGGCACATTGTTCATGGTCATTTTCCCCATCTATATCATGTTTGCTTATAACATCACGATTACTAACGTTGGAGAAACAAATTAACAACATTTGAGCCATTGTGATTAGAGAGGTCATTTATCAATTAGTTGGGTACACATTTGCAATTAAATTCAAGGATACATTTGTAAAACATTTTAGTCCTCATTAATTTGATGTGCCAACATAGGGTAGGTGTAAAATAGTAGTCCATGAAGTTTGGGTTATCTTGGATTTGCATCCAAATTGGGTGGTATTGCATGTGGACATTTGTAATGCCTTCAATTCCATATCATAAACATCCATTTATCAAGAGATGCAATTTTCCACCAGTACTTTGGATCGATTTTCCCCATTTGCCCAAAATTTTTATGTGTGCCCATCCCCATTATATTTTTCACAACCTTCTCAACACAAGGATCTCATAATCATTTCAACAAAATTTAATACATGATGGGGGGATTTTCTAGGCAAAACGTTATTTGCATGAACACATTTTTGTGTTTTTTGCCCTACTACAAAAGCCCACCCTACTTGTGTTTTTCCTTCAATTGTTGATGATATGCATATTGTTGGTATTGTTTCAAATGTGGTACCCACCTTTTTACATTTATAAGCAAAGTTTATAACATTAAAATTAAGTTTTTCCATTCAATAAGTGAATTGTTTAGTGTGTTTAGTTCAATTTCCATAAAGATTAGGGACATCCATATCACTTCTGCCCAACTTTTTAACATTTAACACAAGTTTCCATATTTTAAGTGCACCAATGGGTTTTATGTTATATGTGTAGTCCTTTGTTGTAGAGGTGTTTTAAATGGATCTCAACACCATAATTAACCTCCCTAGGCTTATTAATCCACATTAGTTTTTGTGATGTTTTCGTTTTGTTAATGCCTAACACCTAAACTATTTATTACATATTATATTTCCATTTTTAGATATTTTACAACATTATATTGAGTTTAATTTGTACCATAACTAGGTTGGGGAAGTTATTGGGCACATAATCTTTTAACATTAAGATGGGTCATTTGATTTATCTTCAAGCCACTTTAACTTCTTTTTCATGGGGGCGCCTTCGTTTAGCGGTTCGACTTGTTGCCTTTACATTATTGGGATGTTGGGTTTGGATTGTTATTGCACAAGTGTCATTCGTTTATAGTGGAATGATCACCCTATTATTTTCAATATGGTCACACATGTTGACATTGACATTTTTCCCTTATAATTGACACTATGGGATATTCAAACTTTATTACCCCAAATCATCTGTTCTCAAGTTCCCCCCCTTTGAGAGTCTTGTGGTTTAATCATATTTCACTTACATGTTTTTTGATGGACCATTCCCACAAATAAAAATTTGCCACACTCTTAGTAGATATTCCCTCAAATGCCACATGAACATGTTTTCAATCTTATGCAGGTCTAACTATGGGCGTTGGTTATTAGCCCATCTTACCACACTTACATTTCATTTGTTTTCAGGTCACTTTTTTATAACATTACATATCGACCTTGGCTTGCCACATCTTACAGTTGCACATCTTTCACATTTTTAGTGTGGACATACCATTGGTGATTTGAGTATCCATTTGCTTTAGTGTTTGTGAAAGAATGAACACGCTATAGCCTTCGATACTTTTCGAGTTACCATCACAACTATTGTTTTGGAAGGTGGATTAACACACATATAGAAACAAGTTTCCCACCTTTTTCCCCCACCACACATGGTGGTGAATTGATATTTTTTTCATGAAAATTGGTTTTCAAACCTTAACAAATATTGCCATAATTTATCCAACCCACTTAGATATGGTATAGTGCACATTGTCCACAATAACGCATGCAGTGATAATTGTTGCTTAGGAAAAGACATAATCATATGTAAAATGTGCATCAACAAACGATTGCATTCCCCTTGCCATAGAAACTTATGATTGCTTTCATTTTCGTTTTGATTCCTTTTTGACTCCTTATGCTTAGGTCACTATAACATGTCATTAGTGGTTTTCTATAATTCCCATGATGTTTATTTTTTATTATTGGCTATGTGTGTCCATAGCCTTCAAATCTGTGTAGGCCATAACAATTTTTCAATGTGTTATTGTGTTTGGGAAACATTTTTCATTTTTTCCCCACATTGCAACTAATGCACCTCTATCTTAGTTGATTTGTGGTAAATGAGTTTACGATTTTCTATTTTAATAGTGTATTAGTGCAGTTTTGATTATTATGTGTTTTTGTGACATGTGTTTTCAGAAATTTAGTTGTTTTAAACTATTTGAAGATGGGTTCTCATCCTTAGCTACCTTTTTAACATACATGGTTTTTCTTCTATTTGAAAAAAATCATCATTGACAATCATATGCCAACGAATTTTATACTCTTACAAATTATAAACATTGGTATCTTTTTGCACATTGCAAGTTCACCATGGCCAAATCCCACAAAAATTACATGTAACTTCTTCCATTTTTTAACCATCATTGAAGATCACAAAAAATTACAAGCATCATCTTATTCAAATTCTAGCCATGCTTGAATCCCACAAAAATCACTTACAGCTTCTTTTTTTAAACGTTGCCAAAGTTCACAAAAATCACAAGCACCATCAAATTCAAATTTTGGGCATCATTGAATCGCATAAAAAATACACAATCATCCGTTCTTTCGGCCATCTCTAAAGTTCACAAAAAATCCAACCACCCTCTTATTTTGACCATGGCCGATTTTCACAAAAAATCACAAGCATTCACTAATTTTGGGCGTTGTTGGATCTCACAAAAATCATAATCGCACTCTTCTTTTGGCCATTGTTGAATCCCACAAAAATTCACAAACACCCTTAGATTTTGGGCATTGTTGAATCCCACAAAAAATCGCAACTATCTTTTTTTTTTGGCCATCATTGAAGCTCACAAAAAGTCACAAAAGCTCATAAGCCATCAAATTTTTTCACAAAAAGAAATTATTTTGTGCTAATTATTTTATGAATTATTTCAAATGCCTTGGTACAAGGGAAATATTACACAAAATTCAAAGAGCAAAAACATCACAAACACCCTACTCCTCTATTGTTTCACTTGGTGGTGAATTTCATGGAACCAACACTAATGCAAAAGTGGTTGACATGTTTGTAGAAGGGGTCAACTTGCAGATAGGCATGATTGATGTAAGAAAAGGGGTAGAAGTTGAAGGTGATGCTTCAACTTTCTTAGTTCTTCTTGGCATTGAAGTTGCAAGTACTTGCACACTTACACATTTGTCATTTGATCGTCATAAATTGTAAAAATTGCTAATGCATTTTGCTCTTCCAAAATTGATTCCTTCTTCAATGTAGTAGTTGTCATGTTAACAATGACCTTTGCTTGTTACCTAATTGCACATTTTCTCATTTTTGTGGTCTTCTAGTCTTCTTTTGCTACATGAAAACCTTGAAGGCGTTTCAAGCTTAAAACCACAACTACACCATTAGTTACTTTAATTTCTTAAAAGTAGAATCAGTAGCATCATTTACATTTATTGCAAGCAAAGGTTTGGGCTTTTTCATGGGCATAATTTTTTGACGAGCTCTTATCTTGTTTTTGTCCACCAAGGTATATCTTTGAGAAACAAGTAACAATGAATGAACACAAAGAATGCATTCTTGAGATGCTTGGATTTGTACAATTTTGAAGCTTTTGAAAAACATCTTCATTACAAATGCCATTCTCATTCAATGCAAGAACAAACCCATAATTACCACAAACTTTTAAAACATCATGTTTTATCAAGCCTTATTTTCCTCCAAGTTCATATTTGGGCAATTTTCCCAACTAACAAGCTTGTCATTATAATGATGTAAAATTATGCACTTTGAGAAAGTTTAATTATTTTGCCCATTTCCAATAATTGAACCTTATGATATGAAAAGCACATTTTCCTCCTCTACCACAAGATTTTTCCCCTTCCTCACTCTTCCAACTTTTGGATCTTTGTGTTGTTAATATGCTTATAAGAAGGATTTCATGAAAGATGATAATTCTTCTTGCACTAGTGATCACCTACCCAGAGTAAAAATGCCAAGCTTGACATCATGCATTATGATTCGACGCTTAACAATTTTTTCGCAATGTTGATTCCACACATTACTAAGAAAAGGCAACATTGGGGTAGGGTTCCAATGAAATCCTTGATTGGGCTTTCCATGATGCCGGTTGCATGCCCTCTATAGAGTGTGGTGGAGACGTTTTAAAGACATTACATTTATAACATTAAAGCCTCCCAAAAAACTTTTGGTTTCCATTAATGTTCAAACTTGGTCTGGTATCAACTACAAAATACAAAAAAAGCCAGACTGGTATTATAAGTCCTAGAGTCATTCCTTTTTCTCAAGGTGGAACCCCAAGACCTATAAAATATTAAGCTTTTTAAAAAGGCAAAGACCTGGGTTTAGGGATATTAGTTCTGATACCTAAGGACTTGACATCCTAAGACATGATGTCTTTAAATGTCTAGGACTTTCCAATCTCAGGACATAGGACATGAATTCTTTTAAGGCCTAGGACGTTATGCTTGTACAAGCTAAAAACATTAAGGCTAACGCTTATGGTATAGGATGTGAAGATTTGAGGGCCTAGAACATTGGGCTTTAAACTCTCTCTATCCTTATGGCCTAGGACATGAGGCCTAGAGACATGAAGATCTTGACTATCCTTACTCCAAGGGCTTAGGACATGAGACTAAAACACAAGCATCTCAAGTTTTTTTGTCTCAAAGGCCTAGGACATGACAGCCTAGGGACATGAAAACAATTGACTTTAAGGAAATGAAAGCATAGGATAAGGTGACCCCTGACTTTGATTCCCTCTATTATAATTTGAGGGCAAATTTGAAATCTAGATAATCTCATGAATTAGATGACTACCCTTTCCATTGTCTGCAACACATGCAAATGTGACAAGCAAGTCATTTTCTACTGCGTGTAAATACTACACATTTATAGGAGAATAATCACCAAAGACCCTCTTATAAGGGATGTACTTGTGCTCCAAAGATGTTAAATTTCTGATGCTAACTATCCTAGGCCATTGGTGAAAGATCTCGCCAAAGACCTTATGTCAATTGTCCTATGCCATTAATGAGGTCTCATAAATTCCTTAAGCCAAATCTTGTAAAAATAAACTAAGCCAAAAATCCCATGACCCCTTGAGCCAAAAGTTTATGAACCACAAGCCAAAAGTACTAGGCCACAAGCCAAAAGTCCTAGGCCACAAGCCAAAGTCCTGTGGACATCCTAAGCCAAATATTTTGCATACGCCCTAAACAAAGTGTAGTCAGATTCAATATGAAGTAACCCTAAGCCATACAAACAAATACATATGTTAAAAGCCAATGCAATTTGGTTTAGTGTTAAACCCTAAGCCAATAAATTTAACCCCAAGCCAAAACCAAATTTGGCTTGCACATTTTGACTTGGCATTAGAATATTTTAAAGCATTTTGGCTTAGGGTTGGAATAATTTTCAGCATCTTGGTTCAAGGTTAGAATAATTTTCGACATCTTGGCTTTCGTTTAGAATAAATTTTGGCATCTTGGCCTCAGGTAGGCCATGTCCGGTATGGCTGTTTTCGTATTCCATAATCAACTATCAACCTTTGAACATACCAGCTTGGTCTTAGTATTGGTTACTTTTTACAACATTCATACTGCTTGTCTTGGTATTTGGGTCATCTTAAAAACTTTCATACCAGGCTGACCCTGGTATTGGGTACTTTCGATAATATTCATTCACCAGCCAAGTCCTAGTATTGGGTACTTTGAGAAAAAATTCACACCAACCTGATCATGGTATGGGGTCATGCAAGACTATCTTGAGGTTGGTCTCTGAAAAGTATATATACTTGGTATTGAAACTGATATAAAACTAGTATTAACTGAGGTACCTACCAGGCTGGTATTGCCACAAGGTTAGTGTTACCCTGGGTCATACCAGCCTGGTAGGGTCCTTCAGTGCATCGACCAGATTGTATACCATGTGCAGGCCTGTATATGACACCAACAGTGCCTTATCTTTCTACCATGGGACCAGTATAGGTGCCGATTCACCCAAGCCTTGGCTGAACCAGCACCCAGGTTGGTACCATGGTAAAAATTGTAAAATCCATTTAAATGATTTCTAAATATAATTACAAGTATCCCATGCTAAAAAACAAGGTCTCTAAGTTCAAATCTAACATTTTTTCTCTTAATATGGCCATTAATTTGACACGAGAATCTTCACAAACCTTTTTTACAAATAAACTAAACAAATCTCCCTTGAAACCAAAGGAGAATGCCTTTAAATTTGGGATAATTCTTTTTCAAAAACTTCATTTACAAATAAACTAAACAAATCCCCCTTGAAACCAAGAGGGAATCCCTTTAAATTTAACACAACATTTTGGGACAATGGAGTTACATGCTGAATTTCATTGTGTAATTCAATTCATTAGGGGGGTGTGGAATGCAAAAACATGCGAAACACATAGGACATTGAAATTTTTTTTTCTAGGTTCACAAGGGGGATTGGGAATTTTTTTGTTGTGTAAGAGGACCCAATAAAAAGAAAAGATGAAGGTACCAACTTGGGTGCTGGTTCACCCTGGCTGTTTCACCCAAGGCATTCTTCCCCCTTGCTTGCTGAACTTTTTGAACTGCAAGAAATGCTATGCTCTAAGGTCAACAATTAGGTCCAAATGTTAGAAGGTCCTTATCCAGATTTCAGAACTGTTAAAACAATTTGAGGATTTCCTGCGTACACGCTGCTACGTATTGGGGG
>Ga0209611_10000810_pt1 | contig 49731 bp, 36 predicted proteins | sample S1TSphgellanicum_3_FD_187693 | JGI IMG/M metagenome (GOLD analysis project Ga0209611, IMG submission 187693) | Host-associated microbial communities from peat moss isolated from Minnesota, USA - S1T2_Fc - Sphagnum magellanicum MG (SPAdes) (version 2) | ecosystem: Host-associated > Plants > Peat... | reverse complement strand
AAACGCCCCCAAAAATCAGAATTGCAAAGAAGCCCACATAAAACCATGCAGATCTTGGCACACTTCCAGCTTGAGGTAAATGCTTCGATAAAATGGCTGAATGGAAACCATCATCTGACTGATAGTAGGAAGAAGAGCGAATAGGAAAATCAAAGGAATAGAATAGGGAAGCTCTATTGCACCCTCATTTCCATTTGAATCAAAGCGAATTAGGGTGGAAAGGAACCCCATCCTGCAATGTGTTATGGTATGCATAAGCTCCCGTCAAGCTTGCATACAGTGTTGGATTGTTGCACTCACTACTAACCTTGGACTTTCTTAAACAAACCACTGGATGATCAAGGCTTCCCGACTCACTCAGTTAAGAGTAAGGGCCTTGGTAGTGATTGTTCACAGTTTTTCCAGCATTCAGACCTTCCTCCATCCGCATGATCTTGACTAAAGAAGAAGGGATTATCGGATGATTGTGCATGAAATGCAAAATCATTGCACAAATTATTTTTCCCCCCACAAGTGTTCCACACCCATGTTCTGCTGTTTGTCCATCTACTGGAACCGTATCTTACTTATTTCAGAGGTATGCTTAAGAACTCTTGCAAAGTGAGAGATACTGAGAGCACATTGATCTTGGGTCTCCTACCTTCCTACCCATCATCGGTGCAACTTTGTAAAAGCTTTTATAGTTGGAGAACAAAAACCAGATGGCAGAGAGAAAGAAATCAAGTCTGTGGTAAGGAGGAGTTGTTGCGTTCAAGACTGACAACGAAGAAGAATAGATTCAGGATTGTTTATTCTCAGTTTGCAGTGACATTTCATTTGGAGAAGGAGATGTGTACGGAAGGAAGGAAACCCCTGAAACAAAATCGGTGTGCAAAAAGAAACACGCACACAACTGTGTGTGGCGGTGTTTTCCCACGGTCTCCTAGCACATTGACATGGGAAGAAGAAGAAGATGAAGAGGGTAAAACCCTGGAAACAATTGTATCATAGATCCCACCAAGCTATCCAACAACCAAAATTCCAGAAAACACACCCAAAAATCCTCTGCTATATGCAGGAAGGAAGGAGAGAGGCATATCATGTATACATCATCTAGAATGTGACTCATCGTCATCGATGGCAAATCTCGAAGATTTTTTTTTTTTTAATGAAGAAAAGAAACTCAACCCTAACCCTATGAATGTCCCGTCCTCCCACCCCCCCCAAGTTGCATACCGCAAATGCGTTGCGGAGAGCGTGGTAGTAGAACCATTTGGACCACCAGCAGCACCACCACAGTGCTTCTTTCTCTTGGAACCTCCTCCTCCTCCTCTTTCCGCACTCTCCATGGCCTGCTGCAACGGAGCAGGAAGGAAAGGAAAGGAAAGGAAGGAAGGAAGGAAGCGCGTGTGACGTCGTCGTCGACTCTCGAGCTCCTCCGCTTGTGTGTCTGTGTGCGCGCAATTTGGGCGGCATCTCGAAACGAGATCTCAAAGACAGCAGCGCCCAAGTCTTATATTTTCTCGCTGTTATATATATAGCCAAAAAAAGGCTACCTACTTTGTGAATTGAAAGTTCTAAAATCAAGTGCTTTTTGGGATTTTCTTTCCAAGAAAAAGTCCAAAAAAAATTTCGCCAGAAAAAAAATTAAAAAATCACTGGCCCCAAGAAAAGCACCGGGACCTAGTAATTTTTTGTTACTAGTTTGGGACCTGGTGTATATTTTAAGGTGATTTTTATATTGGTTTGGGACCTGGTATATATTTTGGGGTGATATAACCAGTTTGGGACCTGGTATACATAACAACTGGTTTGAGAGCTGTTTACATTTTGAGGTGATAATTATACTGGTCTGGGACCTGGTATATTTTGAGTTGATTTCTATACTGGTTTGGGCCCTGGTATATATTTTGAGGTGACATAACCATTTTGGGACCTGGTATATTTTGAGGTGATTATATAACTAGTTTGGGACCTAGTAATTTTTGAGGTGATAACTATGTACTGGTTTGGGACCTGATACATTTTGAGGTGATAATTATACTGGTTCGGGACATGGCATATTAGTTTGAGGTGATAATTACACTGGTTTGGGACATGGCATATTAGTTTGAGGTGATAATTATACTGGGTTTGGGACCTGCACCATTTTTGTCGTTAATCGAGATGTGAAATCCCTTTTTTCATTTCACAATAGAGTTATCCGTAGAGTAAAAAAAACACGGCACCAGATCACTGAGTTTGGTTATACACAGGGTGAGATTCAAAAAAAAGCCTGCACAAAAGTACATTAGCATTCAACGGGGGATGAAACTCAGAAAACCATCAATTTTGGTGGTAAACTGAGTTTCATCCTGTCTTTCCTTTTACCTGAGCGCCTCCACAGTTGCTACATATATTTTCACTGATCCTAACTGTACAACTACTATAATTGGTAGTCTCGAACATCATCGTGCATTAAATGCTGAATATCAGCATTTCATACTCAGATTTATTAAAATGTCTTTACTTTGCGGATACCACTGAAAGAGTGGATAGGGGGTGAAAGGAGGCCCAAAGACAGGGTGAAGACAGGGTTACTTTACGGATAACTCTAATAAATAAAAAAAGATCTGGGCCGTCGTGAGAATCTGAAACGTACAAGAGCTTCAAACGTGGACGGACAAGATCTAACAGTGTACCCCAAAGAGCCGAGGTAATAAGTTAGCTACTTACTGACATTAATTGTTTCCAAAAAAACAAATTCTTTCTTCTTTTTTCCCCCATTTTTGAAATTAATGGTTCTTTGAAAAATCAATTTTCAAACATATTTATTTTCTCTTATTGGAGTTTTTGGGTACCACAACAACACCAATGAGGAAAAAGCCGGATGAATATCACAAGGGGATGAATATCACAATTTCCTTTCTTTTCTTTATCTTCTAATATATATTTATATTTTATATTTTATATATTTTCATCTTTTAGTTTTATTTTTAATTACGTGCATGGAAAACGTGGACAAGGCTTTGGATATTTTATTTTCTATTTTTAAATTTAAGCATCTATAAGGCATATATCATCTAGCCTATCTGGTGTAGAGATCTGGTAAAATTTCAACAGCAAAATATTAACCGTGGTTAAGTAAGGTGCCCTCCACCTACAAACCCAATTGTTTGAAGAGGCATTTATCAATGTGGATTAAAAGGTGCTCTCCAAAAACACACCAGGAAAATTTTCTCAAAGTGCTTGATGTGATTTTAAATTGGAATATTTATCTTTTTAAATTTTTTAAATTTCAAACTATAATTATATTTGAATATTTTTTCCTTTTTTTTAAACTGTGAAGAACAAATTATCCATTACTCATTATTTAGCTTATTGGATGACTCCTCAACTGGTTTCAATACTAACTGGACATCCACTTGATAAATCGTGGTCAATGCAACCTCACTCTAGTTAGTTGGATGGAACTTACTAGATATTGTAGTACCTTGGCAACTTCAACACATGTCTGTGGAAATAAGTAATTATAATTTTGTCAAATTCATTTTGACAAATAAAATATTCCAAAATTCATGTTTACTAGTGTAGCCTATGCCTTTGGCCTCAAGTGTGAACACATTGAGGGTTCAACTGATTTTTCATTCCAAACCCAATTTTTGCAATTTGTTTGAATTTCCAAAAACAAAATCCACTCTGAAAGATGTATGTATTTTGCACCTTAGCTCTGAAAATTGTTAAATAAACTCTATTAAATCAGACTTGTTGTTGCTAAGGCCTTTCCAACAACATTGAGAATACCCCAAATTTTAATATAGTTTTCAATTTCGATTTTATTTGTTTTTCATTGAAAAAATGGTTCAATAATCAATAGATTCCCCTATTATATAATCAATAGACTCATGGAGAGCTTTCTAAAATATCAAAAGCTAATAATGAAACACCATGGTTTGGGAGATCTTAATGCAACAAAACAAGACAATTTATCTTATTTCATACATAGATTAGTGTAACCTATGTCATTGCCCTAAACGTGAACTTGTTTTAAAATATAAAAAACTCAACATATGATAATTATTTTGCAAAGTTTAGGTTTTAGGGTTAATTTAAACCCTATACCCTATATCTATTTTTTGAAAAATTAAATATGACAAATGTGACCACATTTTCAATTTATTTTTTTATTCTAAACATGGTTTTTTGTGATTTATTTGAATTTATGATGATAAAATTCATTTAAATTTTGATATCTCTCACATTTTAAGTCCAAAACTTACGAAATAAATTCCATTAAGTCCTATTCATTGAGATCTTTCTAACAATACCAAAATGCAAAATGAATATTTCATACTTGAATTGAATGGTAGACTTTCAATTGTGACCATGTTTTTAATTGGTTTTTTTTTCAAAACCTAGTTTTTTATGATTTATTTGAAATTTTAATGCCAAAAATCATTTGAAATTCAATATCTCACCCATCTTAAGTTCAAATCTTATGAAATACATTCAATTAAATCATGTTTTTTAAGATTTTTCATTAATACAAAAATGGGGTGTAATTCATTAACCTAAATCACTATGGGATTTTTTAAGTGAAATAAATTCATTGTAATTTAATGATTTCACTCTGGTTAAAGTTATTTCATTATAATATCACTATGTAAACATCGTGTTTTACTACTAGTTGACATAATTCATTGTTATAATTTACTATGATAAATAGGTTTATTTTTATGTTGTTGTTTTCAATACCTATGATATACCTTATATTATTTTAGGCTACTTTAATTATTTTAATTTATACCCTAAGTTATTATAAGTTAACACCTAAAGCTAACACTATGAGAAATCATGATGTTTTAAGATGCCTAATATGACTACATTATTTGTTTTGACTAAAAAATTGGTCAATTTAACCATAGATTCCTAGTTGTTAAAATGACATGTTTATTTTTATTACTTCAATTGTCTAAAATAACCTTTTTGATTACCAATGATCAATGTGATATTTAATCAAATATGACCAAAGAATAAACGCTAATTGACCATTTTTAGCTTAACCAAGGTTTACTTGAAACAAGTTTTAATTTAGCCAAAATGTAATCACTTTTTATTTAGCCAAGGTTAGTTAATTTTTTAATTGAACAAAAGTTAATCAATATTTTATGTTTAAAACCAAAATTGAACCACTTTTTAATTTAGCCAAGGTTTAACAAAAATTTAACCACTTTTATGTTTTTCCAAGGTTTCCTATTTTTTAGTTTACCAAAGTTTAACCATTTTTTTAATTAATCAAAGTTTATCCAATTATTTAGTTTAACCAAAGTGTAATCATTTCTTAATTTACCCAAGATTTAAGCGATTTTTTAAAAGCTTAACACAAATGCAATTAATTTTAGTTTATCCAAGGTTTAGCCAATTTGTTTAATTTAATCAAAATGTATCCACTTTTTAATTTAACCAATGTTTAGTTAGTTTTTTTAGTTTAATCAAATTTCAACCATTTTTTTTGTTTAGTCACTAATCAAATTTTAAAAATCTAACCAAAGTTTAACCATTTTTTATTTTACCCAATGTTTAATCAATATTTAATTGAATCAAGTTTAACCAAGGTTGAATCAAATTTTAATTTAGCTAAAGTTTAACCAAAATTTATTTTTGCCAAAATTGAATCAAATTTTAATTTAGTCAAACTTCAACCAAATATTATTTTAATCAAGGTTGTGCCAAATTTTGACTCAACTAAGGTTTCATCAAGGTTTAGCCAAATTAACATGTCTTTAATTTACAAATAATTATATAGTTTAAATAATTGAAAGGAGTGGTTTACTTATTTAGCCTAGTTACCTACCTATTTACCTACCTATTTACATACTTACCAAACCAAATTTAAAATATTTGTGGATTTGCCACATGTTACAATCATGAGCACACAAATTGGATGCCTTAGATTTTTTCCAAAATTACAATATAAAATAACTAGATAAAATTTGTTGACACAAGTAGTCATTCATTTTTATCATTCATTTTTATTATTGCATGGTAGTCACATACAACAATATACATACAATCAATTAAAAGATAAAACTATAATTTGTTGGATTTACCATGTTGTTTGTGATTATGGTTGCATGCGATTTGATTTTTAAAATTAGGGGATTTTAGTTGTATATGTCACTTGCAACTAAAATATAATTGGAAAAATTAATTGCAATATCATTTTTAAATTTTATTGTACCCTACTTACCAACCTAGGCTAAGTTATTTAACCTAATTGTTTAACCACTTAAGTTAGATGAGGTAGCTTAACTAAATAGGACTTAAACCTTTCACTTCCCATTACAACAAATAGTAATTTATTCCATTTGAATGTTATGAACATTGTTTTCCAAATCTATCAAAGAAGCCTAATTTAGTTTCCTTAGGCTACCTATATACTTGGCCTACCTATTTAGCATAAGTACCCACTAACCCACCTAACTTAACCTAGGTACATAATTTAACTTAAACTAATTAGCTAGTCTAGCTATGTACCTACGTACTTAACCTATCTAATGTAAATTAAATACCATGGCTTATCCTATCCTTACCTAATTGATCAGCCTATGTTCTAACCTAAGTATTTAAACATGGAGGAATGTAAGGAGACTATGTACATGTACTTAGTTTAACCTACTTAACCTAGGTACTTAATTTAACATATCTACCTAATTAGCCTAATTATTTAACCTAGGTACTTGATCTAAACTAATTAAATATTTAGCTTAAATATATACATAAGCCCTACCTCCTTTTATATTTTCTTACATACATGTATTAATTACCTACTTACCTACCTACCTAGGATCTACATACCTGTTCATTCATAGTGATGTTCATTTCGATTATCCTCTTGACTAATAATGAAATGACAATTGGTCAAGTTGATTAATCAAAATAACTTTATATAATTTAAATATTTATTTGTATAATTCAAAATACGATTTAAACAAAATTGGAATGTCCCATTTGATTATTGCCTTGACCTTTTTAATTGAAGGTGTTCATTTTTTGTTTAATTGCATGTTAGATTTGATTAGTAGTCAACATTGTCATTGTAGTCAATTGAATTGAAAAAAATAGACATGTCATTTCAATGACCAAAGTTTGAATGAAATTGATTAGAGTTTTAGTCAAAACAAATAGGGATAATAGTTCAATTAAATGGTTTCAAAATATGTGCTTTTGTTTTAATATATACATAGGTATACATAGGTCTATATTAGGCTACCTAGTTGTAACCATAACCTACATACCTAAGCTACATACTCATATATACCTAGGTTAAGTTACTAGTTAGTTACCTAATTATTTATTTATGGTACATTAATTAATGTCTAACCAAGTAATTAGATAATAGTTCTATTGTAATTAACTCTTACATTGACTTAATTTTAATGTATACATATCTACCTACCTCTCCTTAATTACCTACTTACTTATTTAGTGCATTTATCTTCTAATTACCTACTTATTAATGTAATTAACTAATTACCTATTTAACTATTCAAAAAAAAATTGGACGGGATAAAAGGTTTCAATGTTTATGAAATATGGGAATATGTATCCTTCTCAAAAGTTTATCTTAGATTGTTTACTATCCTTTCAAAATTTTAAACAATATAAGTAGGTGCACTATAACCATTTAAATATCATAAGAAATATTCAAAAAACAAATGCCATTTGGGATGAACCAAAAAGGGTGAAATCAAATTATGATGAACAAAAATTGTTGATTTTCAAAATTGTGCATGTTTGAACTTCCACCAAGCCAATATTAAAAAGGTTATTTATAAATTGTACTCAAAATAAAATAGTTTAATGCCCGAAGAATAAAATTATCTTAAATGAAATTACATTTTTTATTGATTTTGAATTATTAAAAAATATATTTATGAAAACACAATATTTGAAACAATATACTGCAAAATGAAAATATATTCCAAAACCATTCAAACAATTATTAAATTTGATAAAATATTTAGTCATTTATTGAATGAATTAATTGTAGCCACAAAAAACATTTTGCATGAGGTTTTTCATTCAAATGAACGTAAGTGTGTGAAGAATGATAATTTTTTTGAAAACTTAGTCTCTTTTGAAAGGTAATAAAAATTGTGTTAAAGGCCTTGTATCAAAAATCTAGTTATGTGTGTGTCAAACATTAAATGAAAAGAAAAAAAATGTCTTTAAAAAATAAAAAATAAACTTTAAAAAAAATATTCTTGTTTAAGTTGGTCCCCCCCATAGTGTGTTTTCACCCATAAAAGGGTTAACCTTTAAAGTTAAAATTTAATTAGGATTTTTTAAACTAAGTGTCATATGGCTTAAATTTAGGCCTAACTTAAATGCCACATGGTCTAGATCTAGGCACAACCTAGGTACCACATGGGCTAAGTTTAGCCTAAAGGCCACAAAGGTTATTGGAACTTAATTTCATTTAGGTGTCATGTGTTTTAACTTAGCTTAGGTTGCCTATGTCTAGGCCTAGTTTAGGTCCACACGACCTAGCCTAACATAAATGGGTTATGTTTAAATGTAATGTGGCTTAGCCTAACTTAAATGACTTTTGTTTGGGTGTTGTTTGGTAAAACTTAACCTTATGTGTAGGTGGCTTATCCTAAGTGTCACATGGCCTAAATAATGGATATACCATATGTCATTTAATTATTAATTGAACCTCATGCCTAACTAAGTTGCAACATAATTGAACTTATAATTCAAGATTTGATAACATCATCTAACATCATTAAATGAAGTTCATCCACCAATGGTTTACAATTGACAATAACCTTGAATTACAATGGCAAGTGTCATTTGCAATAAAAAATAGTGTAAAAAAAATTGTAACTATTATTTTCAAGTAGTAAAAGGACTTGTAAATGGATTTGGGAAACTTTGAAATGACATATTTTTGACAAATTTTTAACACAAACCTTAACAAAATAATACAAAGAAATTTTTAAAAATTTAAAAAGATTTTTTCAGATAATATTTCAAGAATATTCTCATAAAAGCAATCACCCAAGGGGGCACCAATGGTTCCTATTAGCTCGTTTGCACCCTATTAACACATGGTTATTATTTTCAATTGCAATGTTGTTTTTTATTCATATTAGTCAACTTTTTTGGTGTGCAATTGCAAAAAAATAGGTTTTAGTTGAAAAAAAACATTTTATAACTATAATTGTCATTTTCAACTATAATTGTAATTGAAAATGAGTTTAACATGTTAATTGCAAATGTGAAGTTTCTTTCCTAATGACGTTATTAAACATCATAACCACACAAAATTGCACAAAAATAAACCATTAAAAAAGATGGTGGTTTCAAATTGTATTAATTTTGAGCCTTTTCCACGAATGTGTAATCATGTTGCAATTTTGGGCAAGCAACACTTCAACTTGGTAGTGATTTTGCATGCTTAGTTTGAGAAGAACAAATTGGTCATCAAGAAGGGTGAGGTTTAATATGGGGCCACCAAAAATACCAAAAGAACCCCAAGCCTTAAGGTGTGCAAAATGCGCATGGATAATTGCTACTTGGTGACCTAGAAATGTTATTTTTGCCTTTGGAACCAACCAATAATGTGAGTAGATCACCCTATTACAGACAACGATTCTTCAACTAAAATTTGTTTTTTTAATTCTCAAATAAGACCCATAACAAGTTTTAAACATTGCCACATAATATTTCCTACACATGTAGTCCAAGTTTCTTTCATCACTATGTTCATAATATTTGTGATTGTATCCATGACATGTAGCATATAGAACTTGCTACCAAAACAAAAGGTAACATTTTCAATCCCAATGATAGGTTTTGTCCACCAAGTTAAACAGAAGTGGTCATTGATGTGTTCAACAAAAACACATAAATAATTGAATTGTTAACCTAAATATTTCAATGAACTTTCATAATACATTGTAAAGAAATTTGTTTTAGTTAGCTTGAAAATGTAAATAAATTTGAAAGTCCTACGCCCTTATGCAAATTTAGGTACATTTGGCACCAATTAAATTCGGTTTGTGAAACATAGTCGATTTTCAAAAGATTTGTCTTTAAAATGGTTTGAACATTTATCCATTATGTATGATTTTGGAGATCATGTTTTTATTTGTTTCATTCAAACAACATTTGAGAAAAAAAAAAGGAAAATCAAAATTGAGATTTCCAATTGAATTCAATACCATCTTACCTAGCCTAAATTGTCAATAAAATGCCTAATATTCTTTTAGTCACTTAAGTTTAACAATAAATATACAAATATTTAACAATTTGAAATTATATAAAATAATGAAATTATCATATTTTACAGAAAAAAATCAACATTTCAACTTGGCAAGCATGTATTTTAAAAATGTTTCCATGATTCCAAAAGGTAGTGTGCTCTAAAATCGATTTTGTCATTAAATAATCTTTAGAATAATGAAACAAAAATTTGGGAAAATAGAAAAATGAAATGTTTGCAACTTTAAGATGAAATGTGTGCAACCTTTGTAGGTAGTTTGTCATGTTGAAATCTTTCAATGATAACACATTCCACCCTCCTCACGCTCTTCGTATCATGGGAAAACTTTCAAAGTGGTTTGTAATGTTAAAACATATGATGTATAGGTCCTGAATGAATATTGGACATTTTTTTCATTGAAGATTTGATAAAATGAAGACAAATATTTAAACATGCAACATGCTCTTGATAGTGATGAAACACTTTTGATGAATAGGGTTTTATGGAATAATTTCATAATTTTTAAACTTGAGGTGAATGAGACAACAAAAATTGAATTATTGTTGTCAACAAATATTCAACATTTTAATAAAAATTAATTAAATTTCAAACTTGTATCCTTTAATATTACAATAAATATTCATTGACATAGGTCACTAATATATTTATGAAGGAAGGTTGTTTGTTTGTCATTTTCATTAAGTCCTATTACTAAAGACTTTCCAACAATACCCAAAGGGCACCCAAAATCCCCTTTAATTTTTCTTTTAATGATTTATAATTCTATGATGAAAAAATTGGTTAACATTCAATATTTTCTCCACCATAGGTTGAAATATCATGAAACAAACTTGGTGCAACACTAACCATCAAGGCCTCTCCAATGGCATCAAGAGTGCAACAAAAGAAATTGTGATTTGGGAAGGAGCTTTGAGACCTAATTAAGGTGTGGAAGGTATTGAAATTTAAGTAGTTTTTTGTCCTAAAAAAATCAATTAAAATTTTAAAAAATGGTGATGAAAGGAAAATTTAGTTGGGTAACCAGTTCACACTTGAGCCAGCCAATGGGACAGGTTGCACTAGTAGTCTACACTAGTATAAAGTTGGCCATAGTGAACCAGCACCCACCAGTGCACCATGAAGGATGGATGGTAAGTGGTCAGAAAACAGTTTTCTGTTGGGCTCCAGTTGCTTAGCTAACCATGGTGGTTAGCTCAATGTTTTGGTTTTACTACCTACCTACTAACAACCCACAAGTGGGTTGTTAGTAGGTAATAAAATCACCCCTTACCTAAGTATAAACCATCTACTTACCTAGTAATTACCTATTTTCTTACCTATCTACCTATAAATAAAACCTATTTCTTACAGAAATGGTTACCAAGGTGAAATGAAATATTAATTCAGTTAAGGTTCATCCACAACTGAGTAATAACAGGCATCCAGTGGATGGTGTGCTGGTGGGTGCTGGTTCACTGTGGCTGTGGATGGGCCAGGACTTCTCTGTAGTCTCTGGTACAAACAAATTACAATGCTCTCTTTTGTTGAAAAACAATCTGCAAGAGTTCAGAGAACAACAAACAACCACTGTTCATCCATTTGGCCGTTACACTTCCCCTTCAAACTTAGCAACAGCATCTCATGATATTCCTGACAAAAAGAGAAAGGGAAAATACACACACACACACACACACACACACAAAATTCAAAAGAGGAAGGAAAAAAACACTCACACACACACAATTTGTTGGACCGTTGGGAAGGAAGGAAGAAAAGTGGGTCCTCCCCTTCACTTCCCTTTGCCAGAGTGAAGCAGCAGCCCACCAGTGTACCATGAAGGATGGATGATAAGTGATCAGGAAACAATTTTCTGTTGAGTTTCAGTTCCCCTAGCTAACCATGGTGATTAGCTTAGTTGCATCTTTTTACTACCTACTAACTAACTAACAACCTTGTAAAACCAGCCCTCACCTACTATTTATAAACTAATTAGTTATTACTCATGTTATAGTCACCTAGTTTCTCCCTGTCTATCTATGTATGTATGTATAGGACCTACTTTTTACAGGGTGGGTTAACCAAGGTGAAACCAGATATCAATTAGATGGGGTGGTTCATCCATAACTGAGTCACAAGGGGCATCCAGTGGATGGTGAGGGGACAGAGTTGGAGGCTTTGGGAGGGGGGGAGGGGGCGGGTCCCATGATAACGGTAGCCTAGCAGTGTGTTTTTTTGGGGTCAATTTTGTGAGGTAGCCAAAAGTTGGGGATAATCCACAGAAAGATTTAGCCAAATTTGGTTATAAGCTGTAAATATGGAAGTAGAATGTTTTGAACGTCCTTTTACATTTTTGGCTACATACTTGAACCATGTCTATAAAGAAATCTGGCAAATTTTCTTAAATTTGGCATTTTATTTTAGCATATTTTTATTTTAATATAACCTTTTCTGGTTGTACATATAACCAATGAAAAAAGAAGGTTGAAATGGTAGGTATCAGGGCACTGTGGCAACAGCAGCCCAGTCTTTTTTTTTTGCTGGCTATATGTAGCCAAAAAGAGAAATTAAAAACTAAAAGTGCTAAAATAAAGTGTTTTGTGAGTTTTTCAATAGCAATAATTCGACGACAATTTGAGAAGAATCGCCAGATTTATATTACAAGGTTCAAGTGTGTAGCCATAAATATAGAAGGATGTTTTTTTTTTAAATTGCTAAATATATTCTGGGCTGCGGTCGCTTCCATCACCAGAGTGACTTGATGCCTACCATTCAATCTTTTTGGGCTGGCTATCTATATAGCCAAAAATCTATATTCAAATTAAAAGTGCTAAAACCAAATGCTAAATTTTATTCAAAAAATCACCAGATTTTTTATTCATGGTTCAAGTGTGTAGCCAAAAATTATAGAAAAATGTTTTTTTTATCATAAACTATTTCTACATTTTTTTTAGCTTGTTACTAACTAGGAAAATTTTCTTTTTGCAATTTTGTCAAGTAGGTGGACTTGCAGTCAATCATCCACAAAAAGGAAATTTCATCCACATTTGGCTAGAGGTAAGAAAAGTAAAGTGGATGATTTTTAGATTCCTGCCTACTAGTTCTGGCGAATCACTAGAAACTCATCATCTAAATATGGTGACATGTGAGGTTTTTTTCTCAAAGGATGGCGAGTTAAGCAGTTTTTAGATTTTTTTCCCCACCAAAAAGCCATTATAGAATTCGCACTGGGATTTTTAAAAAAAATAAAAATGTGTTGTTGTCGCCATAGTGAGTAAACTCGCCCAAAAAAAAAAAAAAAACACTATTACTAACCTACGTACCAACCAACCATCCCCCCAAATGCAACTAGAGTTGAGGCTAAAAGTAAGGTGACCGTTCCGTATAATTGTGGCATGTATCCGTTGTACGCTCCCTCCCCTGTACACACCAAACTATACGGCTCCTTGTACACATCAGTTCTGAACTTCCTTCGGGGCGGCGGAAGAGAGAAGAGAGGGGGTGGCGAGCTGCTCGTCGTCGTCGTCGTCGTCTTCGCGTCGTACTGGGGCGGTGGGCGTTGTTGGGAAGACAAACGGATACAGAAGAGGGACAACGCTGTTTGCTTTGCTTTCCATGCAAGAAAACTGATCGGGATGTGTAAAAGGAAGGGGAGACATTGAGAAATATATATCGACTGTTTCCTCTGTTTTGGTGTTGTATCTTTCTGAAGAAGAACAAGAACAAGAACAAGAAGTGGAAGAACAAGATTCTACAGCAGGGGGATGTGAAGAAGGAGGAGGAGGAGCGAGAAGGAGCAAGAGGAAAAGTGAGAAGGAGCGGAAATGTTTACAGACGGGCTTGATACTAGTGCTCTTCAGTGGGTTTGTAAGGTGCTGTTTTTTCTCCTTCCTTCGTCTCCATCTTTTGTTCTGTTGTTGTTCATCCTGCAATCGCTCTCATTTTAGACACGTGACTTTCTTTATCCTTTTGTTTGCATAATGCATGCTATGTATTTGCGTAAACGGTATGGAGTATGCGGACTGAGAGCGTTTCGTTGCTGGTTTGGGGGAAAGTTTAGGATTAGAGAGTTGCTCTGGAGAGAATCTAGATCTCTTTTCCCGGGTCATTTCCAAGAAAATGAGCAGAGGAAGAGAGAGAAGGCAGGGTAGAAGGGAGAGAAGCTCTAAAGAAGCGAGTAAGTGTCCAAGGGACTGAACTCCAAGGCTGGGGGTGGGGGGGCGGGTTTTATGGAAGTTGCAGGAACAAGAAAGAGCAGGAAATGCAGTAAAACCAGGGAAGGGAAGCGCTGGTTTCCCAACAAGAGTTCATGACTTCACAGCGACGACGGGACTGGCAGCGGGCCGGGGACTACCGCCTCCACAGCTGAAGAACGTACACATGCACTCAGGTTTGTTGAAGTTGCCTCATTTCCTCCCCACCGATGATATCGCCAGCACCAATGACGACATGGAAGAGAGCGTCGGATCCATTTCCGCAGGAAATCCAACGCAGGACGATTACGACTCGCTGGACGAACAAGAAGATTCTGGCCTCTATTCCCCTGCCTCATCCCCCTGTGGCAGTTCTCCTCCCAGCAATTCTGTACATCCGTGCGAACCTCACAACCACGTGCATGATGAACAGGTGGATCTTCTCAAAGCAGCTTATCATCCTGCTGCAGCAACTGGAAACTCTCAAAGATCAGATCTCATTGATGTGAAAGACTACTATGACCGGCATCCTCCTTTCTCAAGGAGGGACAGTTTTGGAGAGCATGAGAATAATAGTTTTAGGAGGGAGAGCTTGGGGCACAGGGACAGCTCTTATGGAAGGGAGGAATCTGCCTTTGGCAAAGATTCCTTTGGCAGGAGGGATAATTTCGACCTGCAACATTCTGCTTTCACTGACAGTAGGAAATTTATGTCTGAATACGATCGGGAGGAGATTGTGGAAAGAAATGGGGGATTAGGTGATACACATGCATTGGAACACGAGGAATCTTCATCAGCAACAGAGCTGTCTGACAATGAAGACAGCAGTGACAATGAGAAGGAAGACATATACAGGAGGCCAGAACACAGCTCTCCTGATGGCAATGCTAGACATCCTTACATTGCCTCACACCATGTTACAGTATGTCTTCCTGACACAGGCTGCCACCCTTTTCTTTGAAGTGAGATGGGGGGTGGGACAGAGACAGAATTGCAAGCATCTAAGGATCTTGGTGGTACTATGGTTACTTTAGTCAAGGAACTTTTGTTCATGCCAAGAACAGGGATAAACAAAGGGGTTGGCTTGCAGGGAACAAGCATTGCTGTGGAGAAGTCGGTACAAGGAGCTGCATTGTCACATGTTTCGGAGTCCCAACTACAAACAAAGGTGCCCCTCTCCTCGTTTAAAGGGTTCAGAAGAATATCTATGATGTAGGAACTTCGTGATTTGAGATTCATATGGAATCTGTGTTAAAATGAAGAGCTTTGTAATGGTGGCAGGAAAAGAAGATGGAAGGGACAGTAGCAGGGGTGGTGCTGTTGCAGAGTGAGGCAGAGAACATGGGAGCACCTCCAAGTGCTCCACCAATGTCTGCAGGCATGATGCTGGATCCTTCAGATGTAACCCTTCCAACTCCCACCTGCTCACCTGTCGTGACCTTCAGCCTTGAAGAAACCAAAGAAGATATCCTGCACAGTGCACCTGCTAGGGTGTGTCAGCCCAGTACTAGGTAAAGCCTATGAGCTTGGTCCATTTCCTGTTTCAAGGGTATCAAATGGTAGTGTGAAAATCAGAAGATATGACTTGCCATTGTCATGCTGGGCAGGTCAGTATCAACAATGGGTGTGGAGGAAGTGGGCATTTCATCACAACATACAGCTACATCAATGCCTCTTGCTCCTCCTGTACATCTAAGGTCAGTGTCACTCTTTCTCTTTGTACTAAAGGTTGTGGCACCCTGTTGTCTAATTCATTTAAGAATGATAGAATGGGGAAGGGGGGGGGGGAGATAGTTTGGAACACTATGAGATGTTTATGACCCCAAAGAATTTGGTTGTACAGCTTGGGTGCTGAGAAAGTATGGTTCTGTCATGGGGTTAGTGGGCAGGCAGCATGGCAGGCTGTAATTGCATATGATGCTTGTGTTCGACTCTGTCTGAGAGCATGGTCCCGTGGCTGCGAGGAGGCTCCAAAGTTTCTTGTAGACGAATGCTGCCTGCTTCGAGACTGCTTTGGGTATGTGGTTATGTACTTCTGTCAGACAGGAATTTGACCAATATTTTATTATTTACTAATTCCCATGTGATGTTTTGGCAGATATTTTTTGATTTACTAATTTCCACACAGATTGATGGGAGATTGTGTTCTGACGACTTTTTTGTTTGTAATTCATACACTTCATAGACTCTACAGAAGCAATGTAGGGGGGACTATAAAGGAATTGCTGGATCACATTCATGTGCTTGATGGTGGTGGTCCAAAGCTAATGGAAATTTGGAAATGTGCAGTTTACAGCAAGTGCTTTTGCAGCCACTAGAGGACAGTACTAGAAAGGCTGCTAGTGAGGATGTGGAGGTTTCTATGACATCAAAGTCTAAGCGTACAATTGGCAAGGTCAAAGTGCAAGGTATATTCATGAAGTTATTTAAGAACCTTCTGTGATTGTTTCTCAATTCATACATATTACTATGCATAGTGGTACAGATATTTGGTGATGTTGGTCATTGGAATTGGAAGTTCAAGCACCAAAGTGAAAGCACAGAACTGTAATATCAAGAGAGATTGAAAGCAAAAATATCAGGAAACCTGCTCAAAAAATGTGAAATTGAGAGGGGTGAATGCATGTGTGCTTATTAAAAGCAGTGCAGTAAGTGAAGTAGACAAAACAAGTGCCTGGTAACAGTCACTCGGACACCAAAGTTTGCTGACCAAGACTGAATGCTTTGATGGGGTTGGCCACAGTGAGAAAGATACGCATAATTCCAAAACCAGCAGCCCGTGCCAATCCCTCTGCATCAATGCGCAGTGTGGCATACATGAATGCTGGGGTTCAGTACATGCGCCAAGTGTCTGGCATTCTCAAGGACAAGGTCAACAGTCTCCGTCATAGTGCTCTGGCTGAACCTCCACAAGGTTTTTCTTCCCTTGTGCTCTGTGTGTCTTCAACTTCCTTTGATTTGCCCAGTGTGTTTACCTTTTTCCTGGACTTCTTCTGCTGTGTTGTTCCTATCCTAATGGAGTCTGATTCAGGTATGCATGAATTAATGCATGCCTGGTCTCGACAATGCAGAGAACTTCTCATGTGTGCTCAGATTGAAAAGCTCAGCAGAGGAAGATGCAATTCACATGCAACCTGGATCCAGTGACACTTCTGTTTTGTAAACACGATTTCCTCCTCACACAAGCCTGTTGTGATGCTGTCATCTTTTCATACAGTGTATGTTTAGAGCATTTCCTGTTTCAGGAGAGATCCAACTTCAAAATTCTGCAAGCTTAATGGTTGGCTTCTGGATTTTGCAGCCTTCCAGAAAGCTCAGGAGATGATCTGTTGGTGGAGATCCAGGACTCAAAAGGGGCAACACATGGTCGATTAGTTGTTCATATTGCCACCATTAGTGATGACCCAGTTCTCTCTCTCTCTCTCTCTCTCTCTCTCTCTCTCCATCTTCGTCTCTCTGTGTATTTATATAGATATAGATACAGACATATTTGCATCATAGAGATTTGGTTCCTCTCATACATCAGCTGTGGGTGGCCCAGGTGGCTATTTTGCAACTGGAATTTATTTCCCAATGTGGTGCAGATTACTGCTGATGTTTTGTAAGTATATTAACATTATTGTGTATGCTGTCCAGAATGATCGGGTGCGATGGTATGGTTTTTACAATGAGCGGGAGCATGAATGTGTAGGCAAAGTGCAGCTTTTCCTAAACTATACAACTACATCTGGTGAAATTGGTTCAGCCAAGGTGTGTGCTATTCTAGTTGGGGTAGAAACTACATGTATGCTCAAGTCTATGTTAATCACTGTCAGGGCTGTCCACTTGTTCTGGGGTGAACTGGTCCACTGCAGCTTTATCACTTTGAACTTTGACTTATCATTTTAATTGCCTCAGTTGTTGCCTGTGTAGCTTATTTTGCCTGCTACCTTATGAATCTCAAGTAAATTGCATAGCTTGCCTGTGATTGCAGTGGGGTCCTGTGGGGGAGACAAGAGCATATGACACTGTGCTGGAAGTTGCCATGCGCATGCAGCAATTTCAGCAACGCAACCTACGGTTGCATGGCTCTTGGCTCTGGCTACTTTCTGAATTTTCCTCCTGCTATGGTGTGTCAGATGCCTACACTAGGCTCAGGTTGTTTGCCACCTAATCCCAATTACGTTCTGTAGAGTTTTAGCAACATTTTACTGTTTGCTCCATATTCACCATGTCATCAATTGCCTTCAGGAATAAGGAGTTGGATGGGGTTTATGAACAGGTATCTTGCCTGCATAATGGAGGTTGCTACACCAACAGAGGATTGCCTGGTGCTTATTCATGAACTTCTCTGCCCCATCATCAAAGGCCGTGGAGAAAATACCCTCAGTCGCCAGGAGGTAATTGCCCAAAAATTGCTTTCTTATGGTCATTGACTCTGTGAAATAAGCAATTTCCAGCATCTCAAGCTTGGCCACAGTGGTCTAGAAGAGAGAGCTGATCAAGCAGGAGGTTGGACTTGTGGTGGCAGAAACGAATACTTGCAGATATAGAAGAACAAGTGGGTCAACTCCTTGCAATGGTGTTTGAGAACTACAAATCACTGGATGAGGCATCCCCTTCAGGCCTAGCAGATACTTTTGTGCCTGCAGTTGGTGCTGTTGCCCCTGCTTTGGTCCCAGCTGTACAACTTTACACTTTGTTGCATGACATTTTGTCTGTGGAGGCTCAATGCACACTTCGAAACTATTTCCAGGTTTGCAAACTTCACTCCTTAGAGACAAAAGAGGGTATTTTTCCTGCTTTAGTTGTTAGATGTCCAGACATATTGTTGTATCTTGCTTGGCAGCTGCATAATTTTGCTGATATAGTCCTGGAATCTGAAAAATATCATGGAACAATTCATTTAATCAGCTTGACCAGCAACATGTGGGCAGGTCAAGTTGATTAAAAGGGCTCAGGAACACATGTTTAGATTTTCTTGCCATTAATGCAGTAAATGCCAATGCCTTGGGTACACAGATTGCAGCAAGGAAGCGGTGCAAGAGGCACATGACAGAAACTGATGAATATCTCTCAAATGGCGGGGATGGATTTTTAATGGATTCCTTGAGTATGGGAACTGCATATGCAAAGATGAAAACTTTATGTATGCACATCAGCAGTGAAGTGCGTGTTGACATTGAGATTCACAATAAGCATGTTTTGCCCAGGTCAGATGCACCAATGCTCCATTCAATACTTGCTACATTTTCAGAATATAGATGGGATCTGTAAATAGTGAGAGAAACATGAAATAAGAGTCATATTCCTAGAATCTTGTCCTCATCATATGATCAAGGAGATGATGTTTGGTTCATTCTGGCTGATGATGAAATCATCTGCCTCTGAAGCTTGAAATTAGCTCATAATTCCAGTTACAACTCCACAGTTAAAATAAATATTGCACCTCTGGAAGAAGATTTCTTGGCTGAAAAGTAGTAGTTAACCTTGCTGTATTTGTTATCTGATATGCAAGTGATACTGCTGAAGTGTGAACTCCATCTCATGATATTTGAAACATCTACGCCAGTGTGGAATTGGTCACCTAGCTTGTGCATTGTATCTCTGTTTTTGGGGCCCTCTTCAAACAGAAGACCTGACAAGCATGTTGGGTGTAAGGGCAGTTCTATTGATCTACCCAGCATTGCAGCCAGCATCTATGATGCAGAGCTTGCCAACCGTCTACGTACCTTTTTAGTAGCATGTCCTCCATCATCTCCCTCAGCACCTGTGGCAGAGCTTATGATAGCTACTGCTGACTTCCAGCGAGACCTAGCTTCCTGGGGTGTAAGGTAATCTCTCTTCTTCAGGCAGTCTTTGTCTGCAAAGTAAGCAAGAGTGGATAATGCATCAGAATGGAATGAGTTGTGTTGTGCAATTGGATACAAAAATATAAAGCTGTATTTGTGATGTGTGTGGCAGGGCACAAAAGGGAGGGGTGGATGCAAAAGACCTATTTCACCTGTATGTTGTGCTTTGGATCCAAGACAAGCGTCTCCACCTCCTGGACTTCTGCAAATTTGACAAAGTAACTCTCATGGTTCTATTCCTCTGTTTGTTGTCTTTGGTCCCTACTACTCTAGAAAAGTATGAATGATAATGCTTGAGAAAAGGAATTGGCTGATCAAGTGAAAAACATTGGATATGGGGGTGAAGGAGCGGTGCACATGGGTAACAACAGAGCACAGCACATCACCATTTGTGGAGCAAGTGTACGAGCGCATCAAGGACACTTTGAATGAATATGAGGTTATCATCAGTCGATGGCCCGAGTACACATTTGCACTTGAAAATGTAAGGAGAATTTTTCCTTTTCCATCACATTCTTGTGTTCATGAAGCTCGTTCTATGCATACTTACCATGCTGAACATCCTGTACCCCACTAGATGGGAATCTTCTTTTGTGGGAATAATCTCAAATTTGTTTCTAACCTTGATTATGATGTGGCTGAGAGTTTCAGGCAGTGGCAGATGTGGAGAGGGCAGTTTTGGGAGCATTGGAGAAGCAATATGCAGAAGTTCTCTCACCTCTGAAGGATGCTATGGTTCCAAAGAAGTTCAGCCTGCAGTACATGCAGAAGCTTACCCGCCGGGGTTCAATCACCATTTATAGTGTTCCTAGCCAGGTGCTCCACCTTCCTCCCAGCTTTTCTTAAGCCACTGATTCCTCCTGTGATCATGATTTCTACTGGTTCCAAAAGTTGGAGTAGCCCAAAGTCTCTTGGGCTTTTTCATGGCAGGTCTTATCTAAAAGCCAGCATTCCTGATGTGTGTTATTTTGGGTTGTTCCATCCAAAAAGGTAGTAATCTTGGAACGAGAAGAAATGAATAAAAGCTATTGCATGGGGATGCAGTTGGGGGTGATGCTGAACAGCATGAAGAGGCTGCTGGACACTTTGAGGCCCAATATAGATGCACAAATGAAGGCATGGGTGGCATGCTTGCCAGGGGAAGGTGGTCACGGTCGTGTAGTGTTTGGAGAGCGCCTGAATGAGGTCACGGTTGAGCTGCGTGCCAAGTACAAAAGCTTTTTACAAGCCATTGTTGAGAAACTGGCTGACAATGTACTTTCTATCCCAAGTTCATACTGAGTTCTTGTAACTGTGTAGTTTTATTACTAGGAATGGTATTAGGCTTCTAGCTAGAGTTAATATAGGCAAGTGTGCTTGGCAGTACTGTGCATGGAGTGAAAATCTTGACTGTTGGGCTGGGTAATTGCAGGCACGTTTGCAGCGGACCACAAAGTTGAAAAAGATCCTTCAGGATACAAGAGAAGCAGGTGGTGAGTCAGATATTCGGGAGCGTATGCAGCCACTCAACACACAAGTTGTGGACACCATCTCTCACCTCCATGATGTTTTCACAACCCGTGTGTTTGTTGCTGTATGCAGAGGTTACTGGGATAGGATGGCTCGGGTACTCTCCCTTTCTCTCTGTTTCTCCATTTATCTCTGTTTTTTTTAAACAAGTTTATGTTCTAGATGGTTCAGGGGCCCCAATTCTGACTGAAAACCAAGGGTGTCCTGCATTATTTCATGAAATCCCATCTACACATAACACTCACACAAGTAAAAGAAGAGATCTGCTCAAGGGTACATTTTGATGTCCTTAGATCCTGCCAGGTAAGTTCCTGATGTGTGATAATGAGCAACTCTACACCCAGTGCTACCCTTTTCCCATTAAGAATGAATATGACATTTCACACTCCCATTCCTTCTTAGCTGCCATTCTGACTGGTAGTCATAAAGACCTTTTAAGTATCCATCAACACAGACCTGGCTTGCATGGATCCTCAATGTCTTGTGATTTTGTTCTATTGATTCTCCCATGATTTCAAGCACACCACCAAACAGCCGTGGAATGAAATTATTATTATTTCTGCTCATGTTTGTCTCTTAGGAACTCAAAACTGTAGACCTGTTTCTTTCTTATTCTACCTTTTCAAGCTGATCATGATCAAGCCTTCTTGAGTAAATCTTCAGTTCTTGAGGTGTGAGTTTTTATCTGGCCTAAAGGGAAGATCTATGGGTACAGGATGTGCTACACTTTCTGGAGAACAGGAAAGAGAACCGATCATGGTATAAGGGATCATCAGTTGCCCTTGGAGTGAGGCCCTCTGCTCTGGCTTGTTTGGCCTGTATGATTGTTTGTTTATATGCTGATCCATGAATTGTGTTTCTGAATCTTGCATTGATGACTAAATGAGGAAAGCTTACAAAAGCTTATCTAATGGGTGTTGCAGATATTGGATGATGTGTTTGCATCACAAATGCAAAGGCTGCAGGGTTGTGAATTGCAAGAGAAGGACTTGGAACCTCCACGGTCTGTTGTGGAAGCCCACTCTATGCTTTCCCGTGATGCCCCTAATGGTGTGGACTCCTCCTCCTTGTTCTTTTACTAATATGCAATACACTGTAGACATGGTAGATCTGGCACAGGGCTGTATGATTTGGAGCAGCAGCATTTTCTGTCTCGTTTCTGCAATGAAGGGTCAAGATTAGGTGTAAGGGCTTGGATTCTAGTATCGTAGGCTGGGTCGGTGAAAGAGAGTCATTCATGAAGTGGGTCGCACTGTTACAGTCTGCAACCATGTATAGATGAGGACAGCCAGGATATACACCTTTGCTGGATTCATGTGCATACTGTTCTCTGTCTTCCTACTGTTTGCCATTGATAAAATTTTCAGGAATTTTTTTCACAAGTGGTTGTCAGCTTGTGCATTGTACACTTTACTCTCTTCATGATTCTGCACTTTAAGAAGGTGCAAGAAAATCTAGAGGATATCTGTTGACTAGACTCCTGAGGAAGCCCTGTCCAGTCTTATGGTTCTAGGTGATCCCATTTTAAGCTTGATTGCTTTTGTCTCCAAAGACAAAGGAATCTGATGCTTCATAAATTCAATTGTGTGATTTGTGCTCTCAGTTAGCAGAAATTGAGTCAAGCAATATGTGGGATTTTACACAAACCCAAAAAAGGCACTTTTACATAATTGCCCCAAAAAAAAAGGATTATTAGAAAAGCAACTGAGCAATTTAACAGGATGCAAAAGTAAGTTATTATTTTTTTGTGTGGGATTAAAAATAAAGAAAATATGCTTGTGAAGCTGTTGTGTTGAATAATTATTTTAAATTATTTTTACATCTTCATAGGAAAGTGTACTAGGATTTCATTTACACATAATGGACTTTTGTGGTGTATATATTATATGCCCTTAGTGACTATTCCCATTTGGAATTCATATTATTAGTTGTGAATGCATCTTAATGTGGGTGCCTTCAAAAGCTCACAGTGATGGACCCTTTGAAAAAAAAAAAGCTTTATTAACATTTTGGAATTGCTTCTCTTTTAACCCACCTCTATAGAATACAAGTTTACACTTTAGAGTAAAGAAAAGGCAACAAATTGTGTTGCTATTGGGGAATTTCTTGGGTGCACATTCTTGGGTGCATATTGGATGTATGTTGTCCCACCTCATTCCTCAAGTATGATTTTTCATTCCTAATTTTGTTCATCACCATTTTTGGCTTACGCCTTTACTAGAGTTTGGGTACCTATTGTGATTTGTATTCATTAGTTTCATTAGTTGTAGTGCATCGCAAAACTCAATAAAAGGGCCACTTTGATCAACCCATCACCAAAAAAAGTACAAATGTTTTTTTGGGTATGCACATTATTGACAAACGTCAAGTTTTGTCCAGCACTATTAATGATAAAGAACCTTATCAATTTTGGTTTTGTAATGGAATGCAAACTCATGGTGCATTCTTTAATTGACCCCAAAAAATAATAATAATAATAACAATTTTGAAATGGGATTAGGAAAATCTTTTGAATTCAACTCACAATCATGTTAAATCAAATAATGAAATTAAAGAAAGGTGGTTAATATAGTTTTGAGCCAAAATGACACACAAACAAACCATGGGTTAACAATAATTCAGAAGTCATGTCATGACCTGAACTTGAGAGGAGTCATCACTCTTCCTTAAGGTGCATTCACACTTTATGCTAAGTCAGTGTTAAGTGAAAATCTAGGTGGCATCTTAGGTAGCACCTAATGTTAAATGGGTGATTGTTTAATATTAAATGAATGTTACTTTAACATAAAATCTTTGTGGTAAATAAGTTTAGGTCCTAAATGACTAGCTTGGTGTTAGGGGACTTAACACCAAGGTCCTTAATACCAAGTGTGAATGCACCTTTATAATATGTTCTAAAACTTTTCACAAAGGTTCAACGTGATTACATCAAATCACATCTTTCCTTGGAACTCCAAGAGCCCCAAGGTTGCCAAGTTATGAATGGATTGCCATTTTGCAAGTTCATAATGTTTTCATTGTGCCTTTGATTTGAGAGCTCCCAATGGCAAAATTGTAGTCTTTGAAAAATACTTTCCAATCACAGATAAGCTTCTCAATTGGCAAGACTTTTAATTGAACCCTTGATTAAAGGATTACATGGTCATGAGTCATTTTGTCAACTTCATTCCCAACTTTTCAAATGCTCATAACTTGTGTTATAAGTCATTGTTTTTTTATCTCACTTTAATATATGATTGTTGAAGAAAATTTCAATAAACAAAGTTTGATCCTTGAATCTTTGATCCAAATACTTGAAACAACCCAAGATTCTCAACTTGTAGCCATTTTGCAATGTTGAAACTTATTCCCTTGCACTCTTCTAGACAAGTGGAAATGTGTTTGAGGCAAGGGACTTCGGCTTCACTCCCAACATGTTTCCCTTTTCATGCCCCAACCTTGGTGATGAACTTAAAGCAAGGGTTGGGACAATTAGTGACACCCAACAAGAACTTTATTGTTAAATTTGTTGAATGTAATTGTTTTTACAATCAAATTTAAATACATAACTTGCTTTATTTATAACCAAATTGAATTTTTGATTTGTTGATTATAAATAACAAATGTTGTAGGGGGGAATGTGGTGGATTGGTTTCAAATTATCCTTTAATGGAAGGATTGAAGTTTGGATATGGTAGAGATCAATTCTTTTTATGCTTCATGTTCGTTAACATTTGATTTATTGATGTGTTAGGTTCTGTAAGATGATTTTTTCACAAGACTGAAAAATGAGGAAATGAGACAACGAATGAACTTGACAAAGTTTGTTAAAAGTTGAACAACGGATGAACCCATGTGATTTAATGATGTGTTAAATTGTGTAAAATGTTTTTTCACAAAAATGAAAAATATGAAAGTATGAGGAAACGGGACAACAAATTCATAAAATTTGTTAAAAGTCAAACTATGGATGAACTCATGGAAGTTGACCCAAATTCCTTACAAAATAGGGTAGTGAAATGATCTAGGGTAATTGGACAATGAATGAACCCTAGGGCAAGTTGGCCTAACTTCTGAAATAAATTGGATGGTTAAAAATCAATTTGAGGAAGTTGGGCTAAAAATGGGACGATGGATGAACCCATGGAAGGTGGGTGGGTCAAGGACATGGCATAGGTGATGAATTGGGCCAATTGAACAATGCATGAACATTGGGAAGGCTTTAGGCTCAATTCCTTCATGGAAATTAAACAATGGACGAACATGGGGAACTTTGCCCACCTTTTTCATGGAATTGGATAAGTGAAGTAGTGGATGACCCAAAGAAGTTGGACATTGAATGAACCTTGGAAGCTATCCAATTATTTGGAAAGTGGGACAATGTGTGAACATTAGGAAGACTAAAGCTCACCCAAGTTGTTCATAGAATTGGGATAAAGGATGACAATGAAAATTTTGGGTGATGGGTGAACCTAATGATCATCTGTCCTAAGCAATTAACATGCAATTAGTTTGCAACTTTACAACTAAAATAAAGACATCATTTAATATGATTATCATGTTAAGAAATTAGGTAGCTTTTTAATTTGCAAATGGATCACCAATTTGAGACATCAATTGCCAAGTGGAGGGTTTTGATCAACATTAATTGATTATTGTATGCCCTACTTGCAAGAAGGTTACAATAGGTAATTCCAACCCATGTGGTGTGAAGATATGGACTACATAAAAATGTCACATTCATGGTCCATTAACATGACTAGCATTATCTAACCCATATTTTACCAATTCAATCATGCGGTCATTATGAACTAATACACAACTAAATTTCAATTTTAAAATTTAAATTTAGTGGGATATGCAAAGGCACAACATAATAATACAAGCCACGCATGCCCAATTAGATAGTCCTTGAGTCAATGTTTAAAGTTGTGGTTGATTAGGATTCACAAACTCACATACATTACATAAATCAAGGTTATGTTATTTGCAAACTATTTTTTGATATTATATATTTATTGAATTCATTTCAAATTTATGGTACATTGATATTTTTAAAATTTTGCTACAACTACATCATGCAACATGAATTTGATTCCCTATTAAAAAATGTGCAGATTAAAAAATGATTACATGTTTTTTATTCATGTAACTACTTTGGCACCTCTTAGCCATGGCCTTGGACTTGAAGGGGAGGCTTCATTTTGATTTCAATGCAAATGATATAATTGATTTTTCACATGTTAATATTTTCTAACATCATTTCTCAATATTTACAATATCAATTATGGGAAGTCTTTAGTTTTATTTGCATGCAATTGAAATTAATACATGTTTGGTAATTTATCCTAACTCAAAGAAAGGCAATGTCCTCCTCACAATTTAAAACTTCTTATGTTTCTTCATTGATTGGTTGTGGAAGACATTAATGGCCTCTTGGGCATGGTCCATATTAAACTTTTTTCATGTGTGAATATTTTATTACATTATATCCTTTTGATAAAAGAAAGCTTCATATTCACACCTTCATCATTGGTTAAATTTGAACACATGTAGGTCATTATCAATGAGGTCTATTGGACAATGATATTTTATCATTTTTTTGATGCCATGTCATTGGTTAACACCCTAAGTTTTAAATGAAAATTTGTTACCAAACTAAAATAAGAGTCGAAATGTGGTAAAATAATTTCAATTTGATTCCAAATTTTGGTATTTTTTCTTTATAAAAAGGAATATGGGAACAACTTATTCCCTTTTTATTTTATTTTTCACATTTTGACACAAAAAAACAGTACTAGTCAAGATCATGTCATGTTTTCAAGCTAACCTCAAAATGTTTTTGAAAACTAATTTCAAAAAAAAAACATGAAAATTTGATGAACTTTTATATTCTCCTACAATACTAAATTAAAAGTAATGGATGTTTGTTTTGTAACATTTTGAATAGGAATTGTATTCAAGCCTTAAAACTTAGGGCTTAAGTACTTTTCTTGAAACCATAAATTGATAATTTATGTTAGTAAAACTCCATGAACTCACATGGACAAAAGATCATGGTAAGGCTTTCAACATAATCCTAGAACTCAGCCTTTTGAACTTCCATAAGTTTATCCATCTAACTTTGTTAATTTTATCCATTTTGAAAATTTTAAAACATTTTCATCTAATTCTATTTTCATTCTTGTTGAACCTTTTAAAGTATCAAATTCTTTTACACAAGTTGACATCTAAGAAAGTTGATTATTTAAGATGATGAATAAGTGTATTTTTGTTAGATTCCAACTTTAGTACGTGAAATCCAAAAATGAGGCATAAATTAGTGCACCACATTCTTTTGTTCAAAAAATTGATATTAGACAATATCAAATCAATTTATTATAAAATTGAATAGACTAAAAAAAAAGGATTCTTGTTAGGCACATTGAACTCATTGCACATTTAATGCCTCTTGGGATGATTTTCTTATTTTTCTATAAGAGATTTTAAACATATAATACTCTCTTCAATGAAGGCATGATAATTTTCCTTGGAATATTTAGGTTTATTGTTTTTAAATGCTCCAAGACAATCTCTAAAACTATCTTTGATTAAAGAATTTGACTTATCAAATACTTAAAATAATCTTGCTAAAGTTAAACCATATAGTTTGACCTTTGTTGTTTTCTTGCAACTTAATTTTTTCATAGTTTTAATAAATTCAATAACAATGCCAATGTATTATGAGAGGTATTTTCATCCTAGCCTCCCCTTCCCATCCCTAAAAAAATCTCCCTTCCTCTTTTTTATCATATCCTTCACAAAGGGGGAAATATTATTAAAAAAATTGTGACAACAACCAAAACAACTCACAATTCATGTCATTAATTCATAGGTGAAAGAGCCCTTTTCATGTAGACTTTGTGTGCAGGGTACCTAATACCTTGGTAGAAGGGCATTACACCTTATAAATTGCATGTGAAGTCCAAGGTTGAAGGTGTGATGCCTTGTTCCCAAAGCATTACTAGGTGTAATGATGGAAGCAAGTTAGTATGCAAGCCTTCCAATTCATATCTCATGAAATTATAGTTTCCTAATTTCTTGTCACATGAATGAGAGGGTTGTACTAGCATTTTGTAATTTCATATTGTGTGAGCAAGAGTCCTTATTGTATTATCCATTCTATTTCATAAAAGGAATGACCTCCAACATCATTATGTGTAGGGGAAGGCCTACTCCCATGCCCCTTTTGGGGCCTCAACCCCCCAAATTAAATGTCCACAATAACAAACCTTTTTTAGTGTAAAATACAAATAAATGTTTTCAACATATGTTTTTTTAAAAACCCTTTTTATTGTTCTTAATTATGGACATTGACTCGTACTTTCTTGGAAAATTAGACAAATTTTTAAAAAATTTAGCACAATACTAATATATAGTAACAAATCCCTACTAACTGTGAAACAACCCAAGGTTCTTTTAAAAAATTGAAAGGGATGTACTAAACATGAACAATGAATAAAATGCATGGCATTGGGCTTGATGATGTTGCAAGACAAGTGCCCAACTAAAAGTTGTTTTCTTAAACAAAAGAAATTGGACCTCAATTATCATAAACAAAATAACTATATATTATCTTTTATTTTTCAAATAAAGGTTTGTGATGCAATGAATAAGAATCATTGTAAATATGGCCAGTTAAGGGGATCAAAAATTATTGTCTAAGTCTAAATCCTAAAGCTGGGTGTTGAATAAAAGGAAAAAAAACTATTGAATATTACAATTAAATCATATTATATTATAAATAACAAGAAAGAATGTACAAAGAGACAACCATACTCCCCACTAGTGGTACTTTACATCAAAATTATTGCTTAGTTGATTCTACTAAATAGATAACATTTAGAAAACAAGAATGTGATGATTAGTTCATGAGTGGAAGTGATCTACCTTGTAACCAAAATATCGTGGGGTACCAATTTGTTTGGCACCAAAAGTATTTTTGGAATCATGCCAATATAAACAATAAATAAATTTAGGGGGTAGAGTGTAAGGTTATTTGCCTTCTACAAGTTAAGAAAACTCCCCAAATTATTCATTATAAGACTTTTTTTAGTGTTAGTTAGTTGGCTAACTAATTTTTAAAAAACTAGTTTAAACTAGTTAAATTGTTTTTTCACTTGCCATTTTCAAAAAACAAGCTAAAATAATTGGCAACATTTTTTAAGTTAATGGAAGTAATATGTAAACATACTTTTTAAGTTATGAAGTTACCTTACTAACATAATTAAATAATTAAAGGTAGGATTTTACCTTTTAACAACCATCTTTTGAATGGATAGATTTTGAGTTCAAGTCATTTTCCCAACAACCATCTTCTTCCCAATATGATTCCTCTATATGAAGTTTTTTTTTAATGTTCATTTCAGGAAACCATCAAAAGAAGAAGGTTGTTCTTGAGATGTTTTCTTTGTGCAACTTCAAGTTGGCAAAACAAAAAAAAAGGTTAAGTCAACTTACCTACTTGGAGAAGAGAAATTGGGATCATGTTTTCTTTTAAGACTTTGACTACATTTACATAGGGAAAACATCCAAGGAAGTTGCAAGGCCTTAGAATTTTTAATTGTTGTACAATGTATGAATGTGTCATTTTTTTTTTCCATCTTTAAATCTTTCAACCCTAACTAAAACTTGAGGAGGTGATTGAGGGGCGGGCAAGTGAGGGGGAGGGAACAAAAGTACTCCCCCTGAGAACACAACCATAACCCCAAGGACTACAACTCAAGGCAATAGTTCAATACAATTGTCCCTAAGGAACACAACCATTCACTTGAAGAACATAGCCCTAAAGGGGCAATCTAACATTTGTCTTTGTGGAAAGCATTTCCATGATGAACACAACTCTAAAGGGCAATTCAATGGAGCTTCTCCATGAAAAAACATGAGCAATCTAACAAACTTGTCTTGACGCAAAGCATTTCTACAAGAAACCTAACCTTAAAAGGCAATTCAACAAAGTTGTATGGATGAAAAAACATTTTCTTGAAAAGAACAAGCATATCCTTGGAACACACAACCATTTTCTCAAAAATGAATGTCCTTCTTTCTCAAATGAAAACAATCCAAAATAAAAGATGGAGATGATAAAAAAGATTTGAGCACATTCTCTTTAAATTAAAGTGGAAATGATCAACCACTATGCCACATCAAATTACATCTTAATCGTATTATCACAACCATAATCAACAAAGTCATCATAATTTGAAAAAAATTATAAAAAAAACTGGTTTCTTGTTGGGCATGCATACTTTAGCATTTAATTTGTCACTATTGTTTAATGTTTGCCATCTGAAAACACCTCCCTTGATGAATACACTTCCTTTGATGGAATATTCATTCATTAATTGAGAGACCCTTTCCCTGATCACATGTAGAACTTCTACCATTGCAATAAGAAAAACCTTTCTTGCTTTAGGGTAGGGGAAGGCTTGCTCCAATGGGCCTCCCCTAATGGCCTACAACTTGGGGCTACCACCTTGGATGGCTATTACCCTCAAATTACAAATTAGGGGAGGCCCTTGGAAGCATGCCTTCCATTATATTAAACATATGGTAGAAACATTTAGGCTCAAGGCTTATTTGATTTCATTTCCTTCCTATCGAAACATATAGGTGTCTTCATTCTTGTTTTAATTCATTTTTGATTACTTGTGCACATTTCATTATTATGCGTTTTCAATGATCTTTCTTAGTCCTCTTTATGTTTGTTTTTTATAATCAACAACATGTGTCCATAGCCTTGCAACATACACAAGCCATAAAGATTTTTTTAGTGGGCTATTGCACTTGGTCGGGATTTTTCATCTCTTCCACATATCATAGCTTGTGCATCTTTATCCCTAGTCAATTTGTGGTAAATGACAACTTTTTTATCTTAGGTTTTCTTTGTTATCGTTGTTTGTTGTTGTTTGTCTATTCGTAACTATCAGTCCTCTTTGCATAAGGTCTTAACCTGATTTTTGTTAATTGTTCGGTTTTGTTTTTTTGTTTTTGGTTTACATCTACTTGTGTTCTCATTTGCCTTGTACTTTTGATAGATGGGTTCACATCCTTGATTTTTATTTACAAGGTTTTTATTATTATTTGTCTTACGGGCAGGGAGGTGCTTTCCAGATACTTACAAAGAAAAAAAATCCATGCAGGGAGATGTTGTCAAATACAAAGAAAAAAAAAGCAAATATTACTTTAGGTTTGAAAAGAGGTTAATTGAAACCTTCTTGAGCAAAGCCTTGTACTATCTACAATAGCACTTAGTAAGGTAGCTTCACATATGTTGAGACTTTGTCGAGTAATTTATTAATTTTGAAGATTTAAATTCGAAAAATAAAATATTCCAATATTCCAAAAAGATTTTTCATTTTCCTTCACAATTTTTTTTGAGGATTTTTTAATAAAAATCAGCATCTCTAAAATTAATACAATTTGTTTTGAAGCTATCAAGGTATTACAGTATATGTAACCTGAGAAATGTAAGTTTTGGACTCAGATACCTGGATTTGGTCCACAAGGGAAATTGGGATATGGTATTTGCAATATTTTGAAATAATTTAAATGAGTTTTTGGAATTTAACCACAGTACCAAGCATGGGTGAGCACCCACTTTGGTACCTTTGCCTTTTTGAGTGGTGCCTCTTAGTGGTCATATCAAGCCCAAAAAATGTTAGATTTGAGCTTAGAAGCCCTGATTAAGTCTAAGCACGAGACATTTGTAATAAAGTTATCAGTAAAGTCGTCATGCGATTAGGGGGCGAGAACGGTCAGTTTCGTCATAATAGGGCATCAAATGTGTAACTGGGAATGAAATTTTACAAAACGAAATAACTGGGACCCAAACTAGTTTTTTCACCAATTTTGCTGGTAAACTGAGTTTCATCCCCTCTTTCCGTTTTCGTGAGCGCCGTGACCGCTGCTACATGTATTTTCACTGCTCCTACCTGTACAACTACTATATTTAGTCTCGAACCTTGTGCATTAAATGCTAAGTGTCAGCATTTCATACTGAGATTTAAATAAAATTTCTTTACTTTGCGGATACCACTCAAAGAGGGAATAGGGGGTGAAAGCAGAGAGGATAGAGGGTGAAAGAGAGGGTGACTTCAGGGATAACTATAATATTTAGAAATAATTAGATTGGATTTTGGGGGTTTAAGGTTTTTACCATGGTATCAACGTGGGTGCTGGTTCAACCAAGGTGTCAGGTGGAAGTTGGAAGGAAAGAGTACCCAAAGTGCAGGCAGTGTTTCTAGTAGGTCCCTTTCCTTGTCAGCAAAGTAAAAGAAGTACATACCCTACTCCATAAACAACAAATTGGCAGACGTGTAAACTCGTGCCAGCGTTCTGCGTTATGACAACTAAGCATATTCGCCACGTGTATTTCCACGCTGTTGCAGCAAACCACGCACAGAACCGCGATTTCGACTGCGCGGTCCTTCCTTCCTCCACTTAGTCCCCGGCACACCATATTCTGCTCTACGTGGGCCTCGACTCTTGATCTTCTTCCCTTGTGTCGCACGGCTACGCGCACGCGAAAATACTTACGCAGCAGACCAGGGATTTTATTTGATCTTTTCCAGTTTTTGTGAGGTAGGTGGGTTGGCGACAGGGGTTTTCTTTTTTTTTTTGGGGCCAATTTCGTGATGTAGCTGAAGTGGCGATCATCCGGAAGATGAGTTAGCTAGATTTGGCTACAGACTATAGATATGAAAGTAGGAAAATCAGAAAATATGAAAAATCAGAATCCTTCTATATTCTTGGCTACCTGCTGGAACCTATCATAAAAATCTGGCGAATCATTTATTTTTCATGGAAAATCCTTTGTATAGGTCGAAATCATTTTTTTCAGGTCGAAATTTCGCCAAAGAAAAAACACTTATTGGCGATGATTCTTTTCGGCGGAAAATTTCGCCAAAATGAAAAAAAAGGAATATTCTAAAGCAATTTTTTTTCTCCCTGAAGAAAATAGCCAAAATCCCCTGGGGGGGGGGAAGAGTTTCGCTAAGTTTGGACTCTGAATCTAGTTTGGTAGCATGTTTAAAACTATCAGTTTAAATATTTAGACAGGCTCAAAAAACCTGTCGCCATTATTGAATGCTAAATCTCTCTTTGTTCTCTATGTCAGCCAGTGACACAACACCAGAAAATTCCCCAAAACAAATTCACTGATTCGCTGCTGCATTGCCAAATTGTTTTTTTGGTCGCCAAGTGGCGAAACTTCGGTGGGGAAAAAACCGCTGCAGCACACAAACCGAGCGACCGAGCGTGGAAACAGCAGACGCCACGCAGCAAGAGACAGAAAGAGGATATTTGTTTAAGTATTCCTTGCTGCTTGCCGATGTCTACTCGGCATAGCTCCATCGATGCCGGTATAAACTACTCGAGTCCGGATTTGGATTTGGGGGAGTGAAAGGGTTTTTGAGGCAGACTTGGGATCCATTCAAGTCGGGCATTGAAGAAGTGGGATTCGAAGTGGTAGTAGTAGTGCTGCTCAGGAATTTTGTTTTTTCTGTTTGGTTTGGTTTCTGGTTTTGTATGATTGCTTTCTTAGTACATTGGACAGGTTGGGGTGCGCGCGGGGGGAGAAGGATCCGACTCCTGAGTGAGAGTAGTGTCTTCTGTGTGGTGTTGGAACAAGAAGGAAGGGGCGGTTGGTCCACATGGTGCCATACGTGCCATACCCACCAGGGCTGGGGAAAGTGGGGTACACGGTACCCGAGGGTCAGGAGGATGGACATGAGCTCTTGGATCCGTCTCTGCCTCTGCTCCAACATGCCGACCTCAAGGACAAAGTTGTGCTCCTCCGGGTGGATCACAATGTTGTGAAGAAAGGTAAACCATAAATAACTAGATCCCCATAAAACACTCTTCTCATATATATATGTATAAGTCCCTACCCTATTCTTAAGGATAAGGATTTAGTATATGAAGTACTAAAGCAAAAGGAACATAGATGAAAAAAATTCGACTAATTGATGATTGCACCCAGATCAGTTGATTGATTGATTCGTGGCGTTTACACATGCTAATGTGTGGTGTGAACTAGGAGAGATTTTGAGCTATGTATATAGAGATAGCGTTGCACCACAAAAGCATTAGGTTTGTTGTTGAGATAAGTTTGGGCTTTGATCATCTATCTGGTGGTAATCTGCATTGGACTCAGGCAAAATAATGGATCAGTATCGGATTGAAGTAACATTGGCAACCATGTACAACATCATTGAACGTGGTGGGAGGTGAGACTCAGATCTTGTTCTCTCCTGTCACTCTTGCATTTGTCAATTTGCAGTCTATGTGAAAATACCTAAATTGTTTATTGTCGACTCAGTATTTGCAGTCTTGTAATTTTTTTAAAAAGTACATTAGCAATATCTTTCGATGCACAATGCCAGATACTTTGTTCTTATTAAAAGGGAGGGGGGGCTTCTTTTGCTTTCATTGACAGGCCAATCATAATGACTCATGTCGGGCGTCCATATGACAAAAAGACAAAAGTTTTGACTGTGAAGCGCAATGATGAGACAATTGATCCAGTGGTGGCCTACTTGCAACGCAAATTGCACATCAAGTTTGCTGTCCCCTTATTCAATGTGACTGACAATGAGGGCATTCACGATATTGACACTTCCATTAATTGGCTTATCCATGATCTTCGTGAACGCAAGATTGGTGGCATCTACTTGCCGAATACCCGATGGTTTGCAGTAAGTTTCACTGTTTTTCTCCATCTTCTTTTGAACCTTTCTGGTTGCTGCAGAGCTTGCATCTGTGACTTGACATGGTACTGTCTCTGCTTCTAAATCACTTTGATGGGTGGTCTTCATGCACTATGCCTTGTATGAGACTATTATTCTAAGTGACTCTGTGCAATCACCTCTGTGCATGTGGGCTTGATATTGCAAGCTGCATAATATGCATTTGGAACTGGTTTTTAAGCATGTGAAGTATGTAATTGCAGGGGGAAGAAGACAAAGGTGAAAAGATGGAACGCTTTGTAGTGCAGCTGGCTGGTCTAGCAGATGTGTTTGTGAATGATGCATTTGGATCTTGGCAGCCTCATGCATCCACTTACCACATCACAAAGTACTTGCCTTCATTTGCTGGACTTTGCATGCAGGTACAGTTCCTAACTGTAACCAGGAGGATTCTGAATGTGTAAACAAGGAAAATTGTATAGCATGTAAAGCCTTTGAGCATATTGTGCCTAAAGTCTATGTGCAGATTGGAATGGTAAGATTTGATGCATGCTTTTGTCCAGGGCAAGTGCTGATTAGTGTTCAACAGTGTGTGATCCATAAACTCATCATGAGTGTAGTCTTACAGGTGGTCATGATGGCAAACTGACTGTTGCAGTATTGAACTGCTAGGTCTCATATTGAAACAGGTTTGGTATTGAAGTATGGTAGTGCTTTTATTACTATGTTAGCTTGCTAAAAATATTCTTCACAAATTCTTACCCTGTGTAGAATGAGCTGACTCATGTGCGAGAAATCCTGAACCCAAAGAAGCCATTTCTTGCAATTGTTGCCGGTGCCAAGTATGACACAAAAATTGGGCCATTAAATGCAATGTACAAGAAAGTGGACAGGCTCATTCTTGGTGGCCTAATATACAACACCTTCCTTTGTGCCAAATATGGTGTCAAGATTCGAGGTGTGGAGGTAAAGCTTCTTCACAGTATGAGTAACAGGTCCATTTTGATATATCATTGAGGGTTTCCTGACAGAGGTGTTCATGAAGTCATTTTGTGTACTAGAAGAACAGCCTGAAAATGTTGGAAACCTTGATTGTAGTCGTTCATGTATGTTGAAGCATCAGTTGCTAATGCAGAAATCTGTTCCCACAAAGTGATGCAGGATTCAGATATTCAGTTAGCAAAAGAGCTGGTTGAGGAGGATAAGGTGGGCCACAAAATTGTAGAGCTGCCATTCCTGGTTGAATCAGATACACTTGAGGCACGAATTGAAGGAAAATATCGCACAATTGGCATCAAGGTTTGGACTTATCAATAGAAACTTGCAATTCAATAATATGTGTGGCCTGCTCATTTCCAGAGCATTCTAGAAATTCATTACATCCTCATTGTAGCCAACTTAATGGCATCAGTTACCTCTGTTTAGAATCCCAAGTTTTTCTTGTGTGTGTACAGGACTTCACTCCAGGCAAGGAGTATAGCTATGTTGTTGATGTGGATCCTTCGTCATTTGATGAACCACATGTGGTTGAGGCCGTAGACTCGTCAAGGACCATCTTTGTCAATGCAGTAATGGGCTTAATGCCATACTTCTGGCATGGCACTTCCAAAATGGATGAAAGGATTGATTGCAATCGTGCTGCCCAGAAGTTTTTCGGTGGTGGGGATACCCTGCAGGAATTCAAGAGGTAATGAACAAATGATGACTTTCTGGTTTTCACATTTGTTTGGGGATTACAGCATGCAACTGGCACCCAAATTCTGATGCTTTTAAACATAAAGCCCCAATTGCTGCAGAGAATGGGTCAGAAAATCTGACAAGCTTTTTGTTGGTTGTTTGTCAATGGTTGACAGTTTGCATCCTGGGCTGTATCAGAAGGCACTTGAAAGTCCCAAGTACTATCTTTTCACTGGGGGAGGCACTGTTTTGAAGGTGATTGAAGAGGGGGATCCCTTTGCTTTGCCTACAGTGAAAGCTCTCATTGCGAATGGCAAGGAACATGGTTACAAGGTGCCCACCACCCAGATTTAACATTCAAAAGCTCCTTTTCACTCTTCTGAAGAGTTCAATTATGGCCACCCCAATCTTTTCCTGCCTCCTTATATGATTCAGAAGCCTATTTACATCACAACCCATTTGCAGAAGGCATCACCAGATTCATCAAATTTAGGGTTGATTGAATATGCTGCTTCTCCATCAAATTTATTAAAAAAGAAAAAACTAGGATGTCAATGACAAAGTTTTGAGACATACTAAAATATCATTTTTGAGTCATTTCAGTCATCACCAAACTTTTAACATTATTTCATGTATTTGAATATATATGTCATACCTCATTACTTATTAAAACTGCTTTTGTGTGAATTTATGGCAAATTTCACAGAAAGTGCATGTGGTAACCCAGTACCCAGTTCCTTTTTTCTTTTTCTCTTTTGGCCACTTATGAAGCTGCAACCTACAGAATACTTGACAATATAGGTTGACAGTAGGTATAATTTCTGGAAGCATAATTAAATGAGAAATCAGCACCTTGAACATCTACTATTAAGAAACTTTTCTTGCTCAGCACATCATATCTGATCACTAGGTTACTTCTTATCTAATTTGAAACACACCACAACCCAATCATTTTGAGAACCACAACTGAAACATGGTCCAAAACCCAATCAATTACCTCATTCCAAGAAATTCCAAAGTAGTTGGCAAAAATCATTTGTGAAATTAGTCCACACTAGTCTATTGCAATTAATCTGGTACAAGTGCTTTCTGTATCACCTTACAACCTGTACTAATTTGAGTGTTAAAACCTTTTTAGTTCATTACGCCCTTCTGTGTCACAAATCTCAAGACCTCAATCTATCTATTGCCCTGCTGCGTCTGAGCCCATTACAAGTCTTCTGACATGGGTTTAGAAAGTGAGACAGAAAGGCCGCATGCATGTTTTGTTGACCTAATCAATACAAGCAGAAATATCAACATCACTTGGGACATGCAGACTAGGAAATCCCAACATCACACTAACACTATTACTGACAATATCTACACCTGGCCAACCTTCCAGGTTGGCACACTAAGCATATTGAGCTCTAGTCTGATATGTGAGTCATCGCTCAAATCTCCATTGTGTTGAACAAACTAGCTCCCAGTCACTTCCAGTGCAGTGGGTGGCAAATTAGGAACCACACCAGCACCATTGTCACTGGTTGTGTACAGGGGCTCTTCAGGTCCATCTCTCTGCAATTACACACCAAATAAGATTTGCAAGCCTTTCTTTCTTCAAGCAAAGGAACCCCGAAGTCAAACTTCCCTGTAATACTTCCATTTTTTCCATATTTGAAAGTCTCAGTTTCTGAAACATGAAGTGTAGAAACCTTAATATCATTGAATAAAGGTTGCAAGTCACAATACCTTGTCAGGAAGGGAAGCTTGAGTGAGCAAGTGTTTGGGTTGAGCATTCAAATCAATCATGTGTGATGCAGGCTGGTTGCTCTCAAGCAACAGAGGCTCCTTATCACCCATTACAATTGCAACAGCTAATGTGTTGCTACTCTTATGTTCACAACTTGAATTGGAAATAATTATCTTCTCCGCTTGGAGCACCTCATCATGATGGTGATGGTGGTGATGGTGGTGGTGGTGGTGAATAATCTGCTGCTGCTGAGTCCTGTCTTTATTAAAATCCCCTGCTTCTTGATCAACATCGATGGTCTCCTCAGGTGTCAGCTTTCTTGTAGGAAGCTGAACATTGCAATTCAAGCAGTGCCAGAAGTTTTGAGAGAATAGACATCAGTCTGAACTCAAACTCAAACTGAAGGATCAATGCTGATACAAAAGCTTTGCATTTCATCTACAAAGGAATATCAAACAGAACATGAGAGCATTCTGTGTATGCCCTGTAGGCTATCATAGCAGAAAATGTGAATTACTACCTAGCAGTATGTGATCCAGAGTCTGAAGGCCCAACTTAGATTTGACAACCTTCAGAAGCATAAATTCAAGAACAAGTCAACATTCCCAGGAAGCCATAATCTGTAGAATCCCTGCCCTACACAAGGGCAATTCTTCAAAGCCAGTTAATGTACAAGACTCCTCATTTGACACGACAGGGAAATAGGAAGATAGGAAGAGTCTTGCCTCCACTCTCTGGCCTGTCAAAAGGTAACGTTCATGTGTCTTTTTCCCTCCTATATGCACATCAATATCACAATGTAGACAGAGGGATGTCCCATCAATCCCACAGAAGAAAAAAGCTGTAACACAAGCAATGGCACCATCCATTGCACATGTTAAATATGGAAAGCTTTGGGAATAAAGAACAGAGTTATGTTGAGCTTGTAGCACAAATTTAGTTTTAAGCTAACCCTTGTACATCTTTTTCTTGCAGTACCAAGTGCTCAACATATTCATGAACTTGAGTACCCTCATCATGGTTTAAACATGCAGATGACTAGTATGGGCTTTTAAAATGTTATTTCCTGGGAAAAGGAAAGTACCTGGAGCATTCTCACAGATGTCACAGCGAGGCACAGCTCTAGATTCTGCCAGCTCCAACCGCACATGTCTGCTTGCCAACTTGTTGCAGCCATGAACCTGCACTTCCTCTCTGTCAGTATTTGATGGAGCCTCTGAGTGCACATGTGTGTATGTGTGTGTCTCAACCACTTGATGCATGAACAACTAGCATGGCTTCAATGACAATACATGATGCTGTACTGTCTAGCCCTGTTACTAACACAAAAGCTTCCACATCAGAACACACAGGCCCTGCAGAACAGTTTTGATACCCTGCCAAAAGCTTCCTCAAAGACCCCTTCTTAGCTCTGATTCTCAGATGGCCATGGTAACTATACATATCTCAATGATAGAAGCCAAGGCAAGCACCAGAAGCTAATGAAGCTGAAGGTACCAGGTAAAAAGACATTGATGTTTCCAAATAGAAGTGCAAAAAAAATATTACAGATGTTAGTCAATCTATTCTAACAGAAACACCTTGTTAAGCATCAATATGTCGCATAAAGCAAGCCTCCTAAACAAACAAACAAAAAGGAGAATTTTGCAATGAGAATTGGTCTGAAACTCCCCCAGCAAAACAGAACCACATCCAAGGGTGTTTCTAACACATTCCTGCTTGTACATAATGTGCATGAGACACTGTCATTGAATAAGAACACCGACAAAATAATGAAAAGAGAAGGAGAAAACCAGACAACCAAAGGACAACATTGAATACATACTTCCTTATACAGATACTAGTTCTGATCCTTTCCCTCCCCGGATCGTTGGTGCGAGCTTCTTCTTCTTCTTGTCCCCGGAAAATGATGGAAAAAAATAAACGGGATTTCGACTACCTTTTCGTCACATCTAAGGCACAGAGCCGCCTCATCTGCTGCGCAGAACATGCGAGCTGCCGCCCCCTCACAGACGTCACAAAGAATTTTCATCGGTGTCTCTCCAGTAAAAGCCGTTTTTTTCTTTTCGTCTATCCGTGGAGGTATCTTTGCTGCAACCGTCCAGTGAAGACCTCCTTCGCTGAATACCTATGACGAGGGAGTTGGTGATGATCAGAGATAATAAGCTACGAGAGTCGACTCAGGCTCCGCACGATTTCTACTACTAAGGTCCATCCCTGTCCGACTCGTCCCGAGTCGCTTTCCCCTCTAACACACTCGATTTCTGCCATCCATTGGCAGCAGCAACAGCTGCTTTCTCATTCTGTTAGGCAAAACCCCCAAGTGTTGGAGTCAAGCAAGGGAATTGAGTTAGGCAAACGGATTTGTCTCGGAATCACGCAATCTATTATTCCTCTTCTATAACAACAAACGTTTGCGAATTCCAAACAACGAGCACGCAAGAGAGCACCTGACCTTCCTACGCAGCATTCCTTTTCTGTACATCTCAGAATTATCTTGACATGAAGGCAAGCAAGCAAGCAAGCGCGCGGGGTCGAGCAAAAGAGAACTGCTGCAAAACAAAACACAAAGCCAGCGAAAAACCCTAAATCCAAGAAACACGAAAGTGCAAGTCTCCTTCCTTCCTATTCATCCAAGTCTCTTTCTTTTCTGTTCATCTAAGTCTCATTTTTACTCAACCAAAGTTGCTGAGCAAGAAGGGATGATATTCGTGGAACTTCATCGACAGACCAGAAGGAAGAGAAACAGATATGCCTTTGGGACCAGGGATTTTTTTAGGAATTTTATTATGTAGCGCTTAAGTTGGCAATCATCCATATGAAAGATGTAGAAAAATGGCGATCACCTTTAGGAAAATTTAGCCAAATCTGGCTATAAACCAGATATGATGTACACATCTTTAAATCAACATTCTTTTTGTATGGCTTCGCACTGAGAACTAAATATCAAAATCTGGCGATTAACTATTTGTCTTCCCTCACTTTTAGCAATTAATGCCCTCCAAAATTGATTCATTTTTTATTTTATTTTATTTTATTTTTTAATTTCTCTGTTTGGCAAAATTTCTCCAGGAAGAAGAAATCCTGTTTTGGACATTTCTTTACACAACCAGGCTATTGCCAGGACATCCAAAGTTTAAATGAGGTTCTGGCCTTAAGATATTTATTATTAAAGATTATTATGTCTAATGATAAATTTAATTTTAATAATAATAATAATAATAATAATAATGTTATTATTATCTCAAATCTCTTGCATTAGAAATATTAATGTTGTGTTTTTAACAATTCATATGAAAATTTAAGAAAATCTCCTCACTTTGTGGATAATAATGTTCGAGGTTTAAGGGATAATTGAGGGTGGTGGGTTTGTGGGTGCTTGGTGTGACCAAGCACTCATATGGAGGTATGATTGGAATAGGTGAGTAGAATGAAGGTAGAATAATAGGTGATTATTATGTAAGTAGGTAAAATAACATGTAGGTAGGTTTATAGGAATGTTGGGCAAATATTAAAAAATGGTTGAAAACCAATCAATGTTTTAATCCAAGTTTCAAGTCATGTTTTCTTTTTCAATTTCCAGAAGTAAATTTATTGGCAATATTATGTGGCAAGATCCAAAATCGTTATTGATATGTGCATGTCATTGATCGAACTTGTAAACCATCTTTTATTTTTAAATTTTAATATTATGCGAAACTAATTATTTGTTTTTCAAATGGAATTAGCAAATGTAAAAATTTCAATGTTGAACAAGTAGCGATATGTGGAAACACAACCTAAGAATCTAGCAAACATGTTGTACTAAAGTTTAAAATTATAGCAAATGTGTCATGTGGGGGAATCAAACCCTGGTAAAGACCGCCCTACCCATTATAGCACATGGTTGACTTGCACAAGTAATCAAGGTTATTGTTTTTAAGAAAAATCATCAAATGGCCTTTGCATGTTGATTTGCTAATTTGTCAATTGTTGCTTACCAAACAAGCCATGATTATGGAAACAAAGGTCACTAATGAACATCAAGTTTGTGGTCTAGCCCCTCACCATCATGCCCAATGCCATCCATTCAAAGCTTAAATCTTTACTAATTGCAACTAACATAACAAGAATTAAAGAAGCAACTCGCTTCACATTCTAAATATTCTACAAAATCAAAACACAACTTCAAGTTATGCATCAAACCCATATCGAATGGGCATTTCCTTCCATTCCTTGATGGCTACATCATAAGGAAAGTTCTCAAAAGTGTTAAAATGTTGTGAAAACATACATATCACCAAATCAAGGTGAGTGGTAAGGTATTTTTGAGCTTGGATTTCATGAAGCTTAAAGTGTTGAAAATGCGTTTGTCCTCCACTAATCCAATCACTTGGACAATTGCAACCTTTGCTAATGTTATGTACTCCAAAATGCGATGCTTGATAATCTAGCTAGTAATCAATCCCCTCCACAATCAAATCAAAGGATGAACTAAATGCGAAGGGACCACAACAGCCCACGTACTATTATTCATGGATTAAAAAAATGTGGATATATGTAAATCTAGTGTTGTGACATCCAACAATGGAAGAACCCCCAACTTTACAAGACCAACCTTCCGAAAGGTATAGTAGAAGGATTTGATAATGTTTAGATGTAATCCAAACTAGCCCTCTAGGTCATCTTGTAACTAGTTTTGGGGGTAGACCACCTTTAGAACATCCATGAGTTCCTAAGAAAGAAATCACACTTCCAGTTCATTAATCAATTAAACAACAACAACCGATGCTTGTTGTTTCACCCCATTCATGATAGTAGCATAAATTTCTAGGGTCACAAAGGCTACCACCTTAATCTCCAAGTTCCTATGCCTTGTCCAAACATGCTGCCTTTTACATTCAAAGCCCAAGTGATCAATTCCAATGTTTGGGTCTATGATCCATTTCAAACTAATATGATCATGATTTGCTTCCACCAACCCATAAAAGCCTCGAGAAAGGTCACCAATAAAAGCTAGAAATGATCAACATAGAGTTTGTTTATATCATCTTGACAAATCTTCACTGCTACCACAAAATCACACGATTGGACAAATTTCACTAATGTATTAAAAATTTCTAGCATTGGGACCAAACACGCCAAGGACAACATAATTTCCACATCATATAACAACTCAAGATTGGAGGTAGCCAAGGCAATGGTGAGAGAATCCAAAGCCATCTTCATCAAGAGGGGGTGATATTCACAAAGAACATGTTTCACAACTAATAACATAGAGATCTAACGTGTTTTCACATTGCGCAAGATCTTATTTCCCTTTGTTTCCATAATCTCTACTAGTTTAATAAACTCCAAGTATCTCTTTAGGCTTTTTGCAAAGTATGAATACAAATATTGCATGAGGTTTTTTAACCTTGTAATTGTTGGTAGATTAGAAAATGTTTGCATCACCAAATTGCATTGGTGAGCCATGCAATGCATGCCCACAATGAATGGTGTGTAGTCCCACTAGATTTACATTGTGATTCCATTTTGCGTTCCTTCAAACACATTAATTCCATCTGCCCCAAAGGAAACAAGCGTATTAACAATGTGTTTTTTTGAAATCCCTCCACAAAGTTTAAGATAGTTCATAAACACCTTTGTAAGGTTGTTTGAATTAGAACTATGCACAATCTATTCCATAATCAACAAAATTGAAATTTGACACTAATCTTTTAACACATATCCATGTATTCAAATCCAATTTTGGTTGTCCATGCTTGTGGCTTTATCAATTATCAATGCAACATATGAAACATTGACCATGGCCACTTTCGATGTTGCCATGATTTTGGTTATGGATGTAATCTGCCATCTCCCAGCCAACAAAGTCATTCCAATGTTTTTTCAAAAAAAAATTCAACATTAAAAAATCAAATAGAACTTTTAAATAACCTTATCTTTGAATCCTTGTTTCACTTTGAATCTTTGTTTCATCCTTAAATATTAGTCATCCAAAAACAAAAAAAACCAGATTCAAACAAAGATGAATATTTTTTTATAAAGGAAGGTGAAGAGCCATAGTTTTTTCATGAACGGCCATTTATTACATTACATTCATAGCAATGTAAACCAACATAAAATGAAATCAAAATCAAAACTAAAGTTGGAACTCATTTTTACCTCCAACCTATTGAGAAAAGGGAGTTTCAAGCTTCGCTTATTACCAATGTATTTTTTTGGCTATTAGGTTTTGATCTCAACCTAAGTTCATTGCCTTAATGGGAAAACTACTATTCTTCACCTAGCGTCTTCTTTCTCTTGTGGATATTTTTCTTATCAATTAAGTTTTGAACTCAATTTGTAAATGGCATTTCAATTAACCAAACATGACTGATACTTCAAAAACAAGGATAACAATTTGTGAGAGAGGATTCTTCAAACAAAATGCAATCTAGGGTCACTTTTTGTTTCACTTGAAGTTGAAAATGTCACATGTTTCTTGCAAAAGTGTTACAAGGAGACCAGAGGCCAACTTTTGATGGTATATGTGAGCCATGGCATGAAGAACCACCAAATCTTTCAATACATTAAAACATCTCTTACAATACCTCTTATGGAGGCCTCTTCCAAGGTCTATGGCATCCAACATAGAGTGTTAATTGTTTTCCCATCCCCAACCCATACACATGAGAAATTGAATAGCTTAAGGTGAAAGATTATTTTAAATGCAACCATTTGATTGGCAATCACTTTAGTCCACCAATCAAAAGCGGTCATTTTTTGTGTATAGTGCATTTGAAAAAGCACTATTGTGTGCACATTTACTAAACCAAAACCTAATTTTACCTTATCTAAAGACTAGGAACAAAAGTCTTGTGTTGTACATCGCTATACTACACATACACAAGTGCTTTTGGTTTTCCAAATCATAAGATTTTGCGAGACAAATTCCTATTGCACACACAATAAAGTTTTTTGAAAAAATCTTAAACCCCCCATGTTTATCATGTGTCCTACTTCAATTTCATTATGTTTGAGTAAAGTGATAAATTACATAATTAAATGTATTTTGGCTTTTGTAACACGTTGTGCAACCTTTTATTGCCATCCATGCATATATGCTATTTTTCTGGATAAATGGAATCTAATTTTGTAAAAAGGTAAATCACTTTGTGTTGCATTTGATGTGATTATGTAGTCATTACAATATGGGTGCAAACTCTTTTAATACAATTGGGAAAATGTTGAACATAGTTTGAGGTATTTAATATGGCTTGTACAAAAATCATGTGTACCATATATGTATCATATTTTATAACTTTTACATGTTGCATAGATTGATGCATATAACATTTCCTCATGGTGTTATCACATGTCATTTTTCTATATCATGGCATATCACAAATTATAATTAAAATAATTTATTTTTTTATGGTAAAAAGTCACCAAATTTTGACTTGAATTTGGGTTTTACTATCACTCCACTAAATTTTTAAAGAAATTTTTTAAAGCAAGCTCACTTGATGGCACCCTAAGTGGTTTCCTTTTCCTTCTTTTTCACTATACTCAATTATAATATAACTTATCGTAACATGGTTTGAATTGTTTTGTGTTTTTGTGTGTAATTTAAATATTTATGTTAGCATTATATTTGGCTTTTGACTACCCATCAAAATGTCACCATTGAAGTAACTTTGTAGAATATTTTATAAAAAAACCTTGAACTAAAAGGCTTACAAGGGCCATTGGGCAAGGTTAGAGAAGCAAATGGAAATTAGGCGGGGGGAAAAAAATTGGTGGCTTGGTGAACACTATTTAGAAAGGTGTAATAAAGTGTTTCAATAAGAGAATCCATCACATATGTAATCACATAACATTTACGAACATGTATGATTCAAGGCCAATTTATCTTTGTATATTTGGTGGGAAATAAATCTGATTCTTGTTGTCATTGTTCAATAAACATTAATTCATCCTCCATCCCAACAAATCTTTGTTGCAATTAATGTTTATAAATTAAAAGGATATGTGATATATTAAACTTTGTGCAAGTGTGAAACTTAAAATTTACCAAAAATGTCCCAAAATATTTGTTAGTTACAATTTACCACAACTCAACACGATACAATACTTCAATGACATGCATGCCATAAATCATTGCCATAATGTTCCTTTTGGCAAAAAAGCCTAGTTGTTATTTGGTTGGAATAAAAAAAAATCTTGATTTATTTTGTGATGGGGCTTAAATAATTATTTAACTGTAGAAACTCTCAATTTGACAAATATATTTAATCCATTTTCTCCAAACTATTTTCTATTTCCCTAAAAAAAAAGTTTGTTTTTTACAATGAATGTTTCCCCAAAAAACAATTATCCATATGAACCATTGTTACTTGGAAATGAACAACAATTATGCCGATAATTAATTTATTATGCACAAACAAGATTTGAAAGTCATTGAAATATTTATCTAAATATCCACAAGTTTGGGTCCCATCATTTAAGGCATGTTTGGATTATGGCAAACTATTTTCATTGTTTCAAAAACAAGTAATGTTATCATGATTTTTATCAAGTGGTTATAAAGTATCGCCTAAAAGTTCAAACTTATGTTCTACGACATGGGCCTTATGGCCTCCAACTTTTTTCTCACAAGAATTGATCAAAGCCTTAGACATGGTGATGCGCCCCCAAGTTCCTTGTTAGACCCAAAAAGGGTCCAACTATGTTAAGGAGCGAAAATAGTTGGAACTTGGTGCCGCTCCTAGCTTCCAGCACTAAAGGGGGGGGTGAGAGGGGCGTGCTGAAAGCTGCAGGATTAGACTAGGAAGAGGGACAAGCTACTTAGTTATTCGATCCTACATCCAAAACCAACCAACAAGTTGGTTAGAACTCATTCTGCACATTTTTAGTGTTGGGACAAGCCACGGGCAACCTTGGATTCACTTGACTCACCATGGCTTGGACTCGAAGGAAGCCACCACCTTCCTCCATATAGTATTCTCTGCGTCTCTCCGCCGCACTTGCATCCAAATGGCATTTTTTCCCAGGACTCCTAAAGTGGAGTCCCGAAACTGTCCCGGTTTAGACTCCTGGGACTTTGGGCGTTCTTAACTTCTTGCTCTGACCTCCAATTAGGACGTGGTCTAAAGTAAACTTGTAGATCTCCTTGAAAGCTTTCCAACGGTGTGTCGCACTCCACCTGCACACACCGGAATCAGGTCGATTCCCAACTTTTAGTGGTTGGGAGTCAAATTGCCAATTTGACTCTTAACCTTTCTTTCGCTTATAAATTGTGTTGCAGATGTCCAAATGGGTCATGCAAGGCCATTTTGGACATTTACCTTCCGAGACCTTTCCAACGGTATAAAGAACACCTCAATGCAAGGTGTTTTGACCCCTGCAATCGAATTGTGAATTTTTAGGAGTCCCAAAGGACTCCCAAGTCCCATTTTCAAGAATGTGAGTGGCGACCTCACACTTCCCTCAAAGTGGGGTTACAACACATGGCAAGAAAAAAATTCTTACAATTCAATTCCAGTTTGTCAAAATATGTATATTCAAAACATGTATTTTTGGGCAAGAAATATGTGCCACATGAGACCCATGGTGCAATGAGAACAATGTTAAAGTTTTTAAACAAACTCTACATGTTACCAAACTTCATACTATGTTTTGGGAGATATGGGCACATTTGCAAGCAACTAGGCAATTACCCCTACCTATAAAAAGGGCTTTATGCTTAGGCAGGAACTCGCCCATATCTAGTATAATATAAGGTGTAATAGGGTGGTTGGAGCTCTTTTTTTCCCTAATAGCCTCTAGGATGTTGTATTATTATAGATTATTCATAAAATTTTTACTAAGGAGACCATGGACCCCTTTATAAATGTGTGGATGGTCCAACAATTTAGGTGAAGGGATGGGTTTTTTTTTTCCTTGTGTGTTTTGATGTGAAGGAAGGTGCAAAGTCAATGAATATGTTAAACTATGTGTGGACAATCCACATTTACTACATTGTCCAACCATATATTTGGGTGAGAGGATGTGAAGTTTTTCTTTTCTTTTCTATCTTGAGGGTGAATGAGGGTGGAAGAGGGGTGGAATATTCTCCCCTCTCTCGTAACTTTCATCACTTTTTAGGGATGTAATGCAAGGGTTATTCACCTTAGTTTTTTTTCCCTTTTCTTTCACAACTTTTTGAAGATGTAATGTATAGCCCATTCCCCTTGGTTTGTTCCTTTTTTCCCCTCATAACTTTTTTTTTTTTTTTTTTTTTTTTTTTTTTCTTTTTTTTTTCCGCATGCCCATAATTTCTTGTTTAACTCACTATTTTGATTTCGTAAAATTGTGTAATCATTTTTTTTTCTTGATATTTATTTTATGTTATTTTTCAGACATTTTATGAACCATTTGACCTTTGTTTTTTTCTTTCCCATGCATTTTCTCACAATTATTTTAACATAAATACTTGTTGGTTCATTTTTGGTCACAATTCATAAAGGTGGAGGGTGTTGAAATAGTTTTTTTCTTCCCATAGATTGTGGATGGTTAGTGATATATTTTTTTCCTTTTCCCTTAAAGGGGTACTTCTAACTTGCAAGTCTTTTTTGTTTTGTTTTGCAAATCTTCCAAAGGAGGGTGTTTTTTTTGGTGGTCACAGTATCATAGGCTACCCCACTTTGGATCTTTCCTTTTTTTCTTGTTTATCTTTTTAGCTTTCCTTCTTTTTAAAAAAAAATGTTTCTTGGTTTTTATTTGGTTTTTATTTGGTTTTTTTTCTTTAGTTCTTTTCTTTTCTTTTCTTATTTCTATCCCCCCCTCTTTTCCCCTCACCATTTTTTTTCTTCTCCTTTTTAATTTTTTTTTTAATTTTTTTTTCTTACTT